>ERZ773136.720-NODE-720-length-36011-cov-10.558599_pt1 | contig 36011 bp, 20 predicted proteins | sample MGYA00580855_ERZ773136 | MGnify/ENA primary metagenome ERZ773136 (study PRJEB29015, sample SAMEA2737860) | human gut metagenome | biome: human gut; feature: human-associated habitat; material: faeces | place: China | collected 2012 ... | reverse complement strand
CACGTCTTGCAAACCGTTGGTAGTCAGGTGGTTGGGCGGGGAGCGCCGGGAGGCGGCCCGGGGCCGCTGCCGGCGCGCCCCGCCAGAGGGATGCAGGCGTGTCGCCCCTTACTTCACTGCAATCTTGCGGGCCTTGCCCGTGGCCTTGTCTTTCACCACGTAGATGCCCTTGCCGAGCCCTTCGGCCTTGCCGGCCGGGGCCCCTGTTATGACAGTGCGGCCGTCGAGGGTGTATACGTTGACAGACTCGGGTGCCTTGTCGGTTTCGGTGCGGCTGATGCCGGCGGTTGTAGAGCCGAGCGTTCCGTCGGTGTTGACGCGCTGGGCGAAGAGCCCGTCGTGCATGCGTTCGGCCGACTCACGCTGGTCGAGCCACGTCAGTATCCAGTAAGAACCGTCGATGAGCTGCGACGATTGCAGGTCGCTCTTCTCGCTTGTCACCGTCGACACCTCGAGAGGCGACTGCCATGCGTCGTTGCCGTCGCAGTCCATGCGCCTTGCGTAGGTCTTGGTGTCGCCGCCGCTCTGGCTGTTGGTCTGGTAGAACACTGCCACGTCGGTGCCCCCGGCGCCCTGCACCGTGGCGTAGCCCACGGCCCTTTGCTGCTGCATGGCCACGATGTCCTTGCCCTCGGGGCCCCACATCAGTTCGCCGTCAGCGCTTATGCGCTGCATGTAGATGCCGCACAGGGCCTGGTATCTCTGGTTGTATTGGCGGTAGATGGCGTAAAGACTTTGGTCGGCATCGCAGTAATACAGCTGCGGCACCTGTCTGGAGTAGCTGTCGGCGTAGCTTATCTTGAGCCCGTTGATGCCCCCGGGGAATGCCAGCGTGCCGTCGCGCTTGACGTAAGACACATAGTTTGAGAAAGAGCCCTCGTAGCTGCGGTCGTCGCTCCAGGCCACAAACGCCCCCTCGGGTGCTTTCACCACGTTGAGTATTGTGTGCAGAGGGATGTCGCTGGCGAACCCTCCCTGGTATACGGTCAGCGGCTCTGCCCACAGCGGGGTGCCGTCGAAGTCGTATAGCTGGGCCTCGATGTACTGGCTGGAGCCGCGCGCATAGATGAGCATCACCTGGTTGTCGCCGGCGTCAACGATGTAGGGGTAGGCGTAAGACGTCCTTGAGTCTTGCAGCAACACGGGCTCCTGCCATGCCTTCTGCCCGTCGGCCGTCAGCTTTTCCATGCGTATGTACATCGGGAACGAGTTGTCGTTGGTGAACACCGCGTAGGCGAAGACATAGCCGCCGTCGGACGTCTGCACCACCTTTAGCAGCGCCACGCTCTCGAACGCGGTGCCGTCGGCCAGGTCGGCGCTCCACAGCTGCTTGCCGTCGGGCCCTATCTTGTACACCGTATACCCGAGGTTTGTCGTTGTCGGTTCGGCGTTGCGGCAGTCGCTCGATATCATTATGCAGTTGCCGTCGTTGTCGGCATAGATGGTCTGGTTGACCATGGTGTAGCTCCGGTTGCGCGTGTGCCACAGCTCTTCGCCGTCGCCCGGCAGCACCTTGCGGCCGTCCTTGTCGAGCACTTGTATCACGCTTGCGATGTTGGTCTCGCCCTGTTGCTCATTGTCGCTGTCGGGAATGAGCGTCTTCGAGTACAGCACTCCGCTGGCGTTGACCACCGCTTCGTTGCCGTAGTTGCCCGTCGTTGGGTTCACTTGTGTGTTTGTCGCCGGGTCGGCCACATACTGTGCGTTTGCGGCGAGGCAGCAGATGGCTGCCACGGCCGTAGAAAGTAAAGTCTTTTTCATACTCATGGCTTTGGTTAATTGTTATTGTTTGCAGTCACCTTCGTGGCAGTGCGCGATGCGCAGTCATATATAATATATGTGCCCGTCGGCAGTTTCATGCTTGATTTGGGGCCCTTGTAGGCCACGGTGCCGTCTGTGCGGTAGGCTATTGCCTCGCCGTCGGCAGCCTTGTCGACGGCGTCATGTATGCCGCTGGCAGCCTTAGAGGTCACGAAAACGCTTCTCGTGCCGAAGTCGTCGATGGCATACGCCTGCTCGATGAGGCTGCCGTCGGCCGACCGTGTGGTGAAATAGCCGGCCGGACTGTATATGCCGTCGCCCCACGCGTCGGTCACCTCGAAGTAGTAAACCTTGCCGGCCTCGAGCTCGGCGCTTTCGCTTGTTTGCGTCACCTGGCCGTCGGGATATGGCCCGAACTCCTTGACAAGGTTGCCGTCGGCGTCTTTTATGCAGAACGTATTCTCGCCGGCTTCGTTGTTTGTCTTAAGTTCCACGGTGACAGACGGCGTTGCCTGCCGCGGCGAGGCAAACCGGCCGCTGAGCTGCGACGGCTCCACGCTCTCGCCGTTGAGCGTCTTCAGCGTTATCGAGTAAGAGTTCTGGCCGTTGTCGGCGGTGTCGTATTGCCGGCTGAGCTTTATCTCCTGCTGGCCGAAGGGCTCGATGTTGCCGTTCCATGTCACGGTGGCCACGCTGCCGTTGACGTCGATGTCGAAAGTGGCCTCGGTCAGTTCGCTGTCGCTCAGGTTCTTGACGGTGGCCTCAAAGAAGTTGCATCCCCAGTAGTTGCCTATCGGTATGCGCGGCTCCGACAGCCGCGCCGCCAGCGGCTTGCTGTAGTTTGCGTATTGAGGCCTGCACCCCGTGACGTTGGCCACGTCGCCCTTGCCGCATGTCACGAACGCCACCACCTTGATGTCTTCGGCCTTCACCTCCACGCCGTTGATGTCTTCGGGCAGCGTCAGGGTGTAGTCGCGCTCGAAGTATTGGCCCTGCTGCGGCGAGGCCAGCGTGTCGCCCCATATCGGGGTGACGTAGTCGCGCAGCACATGGCGGTGTGGATATTCGTCGCCCATGAGCCCGCCGTTTTGCGGCCCGGGTATGTCGTCCTGCGTCCAGACCACGTTCAGCTCCTGGTCGGCGGGCTGGTTGTCGGCCACGAAGAACCCTTCTACGTGAATGTCCAGCTTGCGCGATTGCCCGTCGAAGCTGGCCGAGGCGTAAAGGTTTACCGGGGCGGCCTCTGCCGTGGCAGCCTTTGTGAACAGTTTCCACGACGACCGTGAGCAGACGGGCGAGCCGCTGCCGTAGAAGTCGTGGCGGTTGACCATGCCGCTGGGGTATCCGTTTCTTTCGATTTCAAACTCGCTGATGAGTTGCGAGCCCTCGTCGGTGCGGAAGTCGGGCTCGTCGGGGGCAGGCGTGGCGAACATCCCGCCGTGCACGGCCACCACATACACGCGGTCGCAAGCCGTGGCCAGCTTCTCGGCTATGGCGTGCCCCTGCGGGCAGTAGCCGCAGTTGATGCCGGTAAATTCCTCGAGCAGCACCCCGCGGGGTTGCTCTTCGGTGCTGACGGTATGTCTTCCGGGCCCCGGCTGGGCCAGGGCGGTGGCGTTGCCCGTGGCGGCCAGTGTCGCGGCAACAATCAGATGTGTTAACAGTTGTTTCGTTTCCATACCATTTCAAATATATAATTCTACAAAAACTATCAGTCTTTTGCAAAATTAATGGATTCCGGTTACACTTTAGCGGAGACGGCATGGACAAGACATGGACAGCTATGTTAAATACGTTAACACTGCCTTTGCCTGCTGATAATTATATGGTGTTGATGAAAGTTTCCAGAATCTGTCCGGCCTCGAGGCCCATTTTCTTGCGCAGTCTGTACCTCGACTTGTGCAGGCTGTCCATTGTTATGTTGAGAAGCTTGGATATCTCGCCCGAGGGCATGCCGAGCCTGATGAGGCAAATCAGCCTGATGTCGTTGCGCGATAGCTGCGGGTATAGCGTCTCGAGCTTCCTGATGAAGTCTTTGTCGGTCTCTTTGAGCACCCTGTCGAGCGGCCTCATCTTGTCGGCGTCGCCTCCCTGCTCAACCAGTTTTATGCCCATTACTATGTTTTCCTTCTGGGTGTGGTCGAGCATCCGGCCCTGCTGTTCCATCTTAAGCTGCAGCAGCTCGTTCTCGAGCCTCTCCCTCATGGCCGCCTCGTCGGCCCGTTGCTTTTCGAGGCGGGCCATTTCCTGCCTCGTCTTCAGCCTTTTGAGCGTGTAGATGAACGCCGCGGCCAGTATCAGGGCCACGAGTGCCAGCACAGACAGCGTGAGCAGGAATATTGTGCGGCTCTTGGCGCTTTGCTGCTTGAGCATGTCAATCTTGTGCTCTTCGCGCAGCATGGCCACGCGGTAGTGTATCTCGTTGCCCCTTATCTTCTCCCTCAGGCTGTCGTATGCCCTTTGGTGGGCTATGTAGCTGCCCAGGTTGTCGGCGGTGCTGTCTATCTTGGTCATCAGCCTCAGTGCCATGAGCTCGTTGTCGAACGAGCCGTAGCGCCTCGACACGCCTATGCTGGCCTCGAGGTAGCGCCGGGCGGAGTCGGCCTTGCCTTCGGCCATGAACAGGCGGCCGCGGCAGTAGTATGCCTCCGAGAGGTAGATGTCGCGCCTTACGGGCTCCATGCGCTTCAGGCTGTCGAGCATCAGCCTCGCGCTGTCGGTCTTGCCGCTCATTATGTAGAACTCGGCGAGGTTGGCCATGTCCATGTACATGTATGCCGCGTCGGCGGGATATTTCTCTTTTGAGAACTCGATGGCCCTGCGCGTGAACCGCTCTGCCGACGTGTAGTCGCGGTCGAAGAGCGACTTGTAGAATCCCATCAGCCTGAGATAGTACTGCGAACTGTAGTCCTTGTAGTTGGGCACGTCGCGGAATTCGACCGTTTTCAGCGTGCGGTACGCCTGGTCGCGCTGCCCTATTTGGTCGTAGAGCATGGCCATGTACACCGTTGCCTCGAAGAGCCCGTCGCTGTCGCCCTCGTGCTTGAATGCTGCGGCGGCCTGCTGCAGGCTCCCGAAGGCTTTCACCACGTCGTTGCGGTTGAAGTCGGCCATGCCTTTGGCCAGCAGGGCTTGCGCGCTTTGCTTTTGCCCGGCTTCTCCGCTGCAGTAATGCCAAGCCGTGACGCCGGCGCACAGGGCTGCGGCGACGACGGCAGACGCGACAATCAGTTTTTTCCTTGTCATATTCGGGGGTTGTGCTTTTTGCCGTGCAAATATATTAAATTAATGTCGAAAAAGGCTTGTTTGCTTACAAAAAAGTGGTTCCCGCGCCATATTGTCGCCCCTGTGGGGCTTGTGCGGCATGGCATCAGGCGCCGCGGATGGAGCTGTTGACTGACGTCGCGGCAGGGTGCCGCAATGCCGTGGCGGTGGCATGGCGGCGGCAACAAATGCTTACACGCCCCGTTGCGTTTCGGCCCCCGCGCCATGGCGCATTGCCAAACGGGCCGTATCGCCCGGCCGCAAGGGCCGTTCGGCAATGCGAAACGGGCTGTTCTGCGTTGCAATGCGGCCCGTTTTGCAAAGTGTTGGCATTCAGGCTGTTGGGCTGACGGGCCGGTGCTGTCATTTTGTTTTACACAAAAGCGTAGCCGTCTGCGCCGCCCCCGCAGGCATGCGTGCATAGCCCTGCCTGCCGGTGCCCATCCCCCGGGCCACGCGCCGCAGCCCGGCACAGTGGCGTTGGCTTAGGGCGGGTGGCCGGGCGGCGTCGGGGCAGCCGAAAGAAATGCGCCCATTTATTTTGTGTTTCGCCCAACTTGCCGTATCTTTGCATCGGATATGCAGCCGCGGCCGGCGCCGGGCTGCATCGCGATATATAAACAACCAACATTACACAATACAAATTATGTCATATTTCTTTTCATCAGAATCAGTGTCGGAGGGCCATCCCGACAAGGTGGCCGACCAGATATCAGACGCCATACTCGACCAGTTCCTGGCTTACGACCCCAAGGCCCACGTGGCCTGCGAGACCTTTGTCACCACCGGCCAGGTGGTGATAATGGGCGAGGTGCACAGCTCCGAGTACATAGACCTGCAGACTGTGGCGCGCAACACCATCAACCGCATAGGCTACACCAAGGCCGAATACCAGTTTGACGGCAACTCGTGCGGCATAATGACAGCCATCCACGAGCAGAGCAGCGACATAAACAGGGGCGTGAGCCGCAGCGACGAAGACGAGCAGGGGGCCGGCGACCAGGGCATGATGTTCGGTTACGCCACCAACGAGACCGAGAATTACATGCCGGTGTCGCTCGACCTGGCCCACCTCATCGTGCGCACGCTGGCCGACATACGCAAGGAGGGCCGGCAGATGACCTACCTGCGCCCCGACGCCAAGAGCCAGGTGACGGTGCAATACAGCGACGAGGGCGTGCCCGAGCGCATCGACACCATTGTCGTGTCGACGCAGCACGACGACTTCGTCGCCCCGGCCGACGCCAGCGAGGAGGCGCAGCTGGAGGCCGACAGGCAGATGCTGGCCTCGATACGGCGCGACGTCAAGGAGGTGCTCATGCCCAGGGTGAAGGCGCAGATAAGCTCGCCCAAGGTGCTGGCGCTCTTCGGCGACGACATAACATACCATGTCAACCCCACCGGGAAGTTTGTCATCGGAGGGCCGCACGGCGACACCGGGCTCACGGGGCGGAAGATTATCGTCGACACTTACGGCGGCAAGGGCGCACACGGCGGCGGGGCCTTCAGCGGCAAGGACTCGAGCAAGGTTGACCGCTCGGCAGCCTACGCCGCGCGCCACATCGCAAAGAACATGGTGGCGGCGGGCGTGGCCGACGAGATGCTCGTGCAGGTGAGCTACGCCATAGGCCGGGCCGAGCCAATGAACATATACGTCAATACCTACGGGCGGAGCCACGTGGCCATGAAAGACAGCGAGATTGCCGCCAAGATATCAACGCTCTTCGACCTGCGCCCGAGGGCCATCGAGCGCTCGCTCAAGCTCCGCCAGCCCATGTACAGCGAGACGGCGGCCTACGGCCACATGGGCCGCAAGCCCGAAACCGTGGTGAAGCGGTTTACAAGCCACTACCATGAGGACAAGGAAATGGAGGTGGAGCTGTTCACGTGGGAGAAGCTCGACTGCGTTGAAGACATCAAGAGGGCGTTCGGACTCTGACAATGCGCCAGACCGACACCATAGCACCACAGCCTGCCGCGCCGGTTGCCGACACGGCGCCACGCGCGGCAGGCCATGAGCTGAAGCCCTATGAGGTGCTGCGCGCGCTGCCCGAGGGGGCCACGCCGGCCCAGCAGGACTCGGCCATACAGGCCGTGTTCCATCCCAAGCCCGTGCGGTACAGCTCGCGGCCCGACACGCTGCACCTGCCGGGGCACGGCCCGGGGAAGAGCCTTGACGACGTGAGCCTGCCCGAATGTTACCGCGAGGGCTTCTTCGCACGCGACACGCTGTTCCACCCCGAGCTCGACGGAGGGAGGTATGGGGTGGCCGGCGACCCGGTGCCGCAGACCATGCGCGCCGACAACGTGGTCACGCTCGTGCTCCTGGCGTGCTTCATCATTGCCATGACCGCCATATCCCGCTCCCGCAGGTTCATAGCAAGGCAGGCCAAAAGCTTCTTCTACGCGCCACGGGGCGAGGAAACCAGCATCACCGAGACATCGGGCGAGGTGCGCTTCCAGGCTTTCCTCGTGCTGCAGACATGCCTGCTCTTCTCGCTGCTGCAGTATTCATACACGCTCAACTACATCGGCACAACGTTCGTGCTCGACTCGCCATACCAGCTCATGGCCATCTACCTGGCCTACTTCGTGGCCTATTTCATGCTGCGCGGACTGCTCTACACGGCTGTCAACACCACCTTCTTCGGGTGGCGGCGAAACATGCTTTGGCTTAAGTCCCTGCTCTTCGTGACATCCGTCGAAGGGGTGCTGCTGTTTCCTGTCGTGCTGCTCATGGTTTACTTCGACCTGTCTCCGCATGGAGTGGCGTACAGCGTGCTCTTTATATTGATTATCGTTAAAATACTGACGTTTTATAAGTGTTACATCATCTTTTTCAGAGGGCTTAACGGTTTTCTGCAAATAATTTTGTACTTTTGTGCCCTCGAAACAGCACCACTGGCAACCTTATGGGGCGCTTTGGTAATAACAGGTAATTATTTGAAAATAAATTTTTAGCTCACCAATGATTAAGAAGATTTTGGTTTCGCAGCCCAAGCCGAGCAGTGAGAAGTCGCCTTACTTTGACATTGCTTCCCGTTTCGGGGTGGAACTGGTGTTCCGCCCGTTCATCAAGGTAGAAGGATTGACGCCAAGAGAATTCCGTCAGCAGAAAATAAGTATCTTGGACTACACCGCAATAGTGTTCACCTCGCGCCATGCCATAGACAACTTCTTCACGCTGGCTAAGGAAATGAGGGTCGCAATACCTGAAGACATGAAGTATTTCTGCGTTACCGAGACCATAGCCCTGTACATACAGAAGTATGTCCAGTACCGCAAGCGCAAAGTGTTCTTTGGAAACACGGGCAAGATAGACGACCTTTTGCCCACCATGGTCAAGCACAAGGGCGAGCGATACCTCGTTCCCATGAGCGACGTACACAACGACAGCGTGGCCAACCTGCTCGACTCGAAGAAGCTGACCCACAAAGAGTGCGTGATGTACCGAACCGTGAGCAACGACTTCACAAAGGAGGAGGTCGAGACGTTCGACTACGACATGCTCATATTCTTCAGCCCGTCGGGGGTCGACTCGCTCATAAAGAACTTCCCGGACTTCAACCAGGGCGACATCGCGATAGCCACGTTCGGGCCCACCACGGCCAAGGCCGTAAAGGATGCCGGGCTGCGCCTCGACCTCGAAGCACCCTCGGAGAAGTACCCTTCGATGACGGGAGCACTGCAGCACTACCTGCTCGAGAAGCAGGGATGACCCCAGCCGGATGCCTGCCGGCAGCCGGTGACAATATAATAATGTTATGCCTGACCCATCAAGCCACACGTTCAGCAAGCAAGAGCGCATGACCAGCCGCAAGCTTATGGAGCAGCTCTTCGCCGGAGGCCATCGTTCCATGGCGGCCTTCCCGGTGCGTGCGGTCTTCATGGAAATGCCCGCTGACAGCAAGATGGCGCCAGTCCAGGTGCTCGTGAGCGTCTCGAAGCGGCATTTCAAGCGTGCCGTGAAGCGCAACAGGGCCAAGCGCCAGGTGCGCGAGGCGTTCAGGCAGAACAAGCACATCATCTGTGACGCCTTGCGGGAAAGGCCCGGCACCGCCCTTGCCATCGCTTTCCTATGGCTGTCGGACTCGCTCCATGACAGCCGTACCGTCGATGCGAGCGTGGCCTCTCTGCTGCGCCGTATGGCCGAGAAGCTATGAAGGCCACACCAGACCATCCTCTAAGGCTGCTGGCCGGGCTCGTGGGGAAGCTCCTTTGCCTCCCCATCGTGTTCTACCAGCGCTGCATCTCGCCCTTTACGCCGCCAAGTTGCCGCTTCACACCTACGTGTTCGGAGTATGCCAGGCAGGCCATCATCAAGCACGGGCCGCTCCGTGGCACGTGGCTGGCCCTGCGCCGCATCCTGCGTTGCCACCCGTGGGGAGGCAGCGGCTACGACCCCGTGCCGTGAAATGCCGCCGCCCGGTTTCGCATTCAAACGTCTTAAAACCCCAAAATTATGCTTAGGAAACTTGTTTTTTTCGCGTTTTTTGCCGTCGCCGCAGCCTGCATGGCAGGCAAGAGGGTGGTGGCCGCGCCGCAGTTTGCCGTGAGCACGAATCCGAATTTTGTTGTTGAGGGCGTTGAACTGGGCGACACCGCCACGTTGTTGCATTGCGCTTTGCATCTTCCGGCAGGGTTCCGTTTCAGCATCGTCGCCGGCAGCAGCCTGAAGGTTGGCGCTGAGCGGTTGGCTCTGAGGCGCGCTGAAGGCATCACCCCGGGGCGCAATGTACGCATGGACACAGCCAAGTGCAGCCGCTTTACGCTCGTTTTCCCGCCCGTGGCGGCCGATGCCGAGACCGTGGATTTCATTGAAGGCGAGTCGGAAGGGGATTTCCAGGTGTTCGGGATAAGCCTTGCCGAAGGCCGCAAGCCCCACTATGAGGGCATGCCCGAGTCCGTTAGGGCAGTTGCGTTGAGCCCCGCCGATGCCGGCGGCGGCCTTCCTGTGCCTCAATGGAAGTATGGCAAGGCCACCATACGCGGCCGCCTGTACGGCTACCGCCCCGAGATGAATACAAAAATCAATCTGTTTCCCGGTCTGGCCATCGACCCAAGACGCGACAACTTGATTGAGACAGCGGTGGCACCCGACGGCACTTTCTGCATCGAAGTGCCTATGTATGCAACGTGCCAGACCGTAGCGTTGCGCCTGAACGGCATCGGTTGCGATGTCGTGGTGCGTCAGGGAGGCACCTGCGAGGTGTATGCCGACCTCGTGGAAGGCAGCCACAGCGTTTCGCCCGAAGACTGGGCTGCCACCGGCCAGGGCCGCCTCTGCGGTTTGAATCGCCTTTATTTCGCCGGCGACATGGCCGGTGTAAACAACCGGCTGGCCGATCCCGCTATGCGTAAGCTCATGGATTCATGCGATTTCCGTATGGCAGAAGATAACCGTCCGGCCGATGGTGCGCTGTACTCTCCGCAGGACTATTGCGCAAAGGTGATGCAGTGGCACGCCGACAACCTCAAGGCGGCCGACTCCATCTGCCCGTCACGCTCGGCGAGAGAGGTGATGCGGGCTGTCCAGACATACCATACCGTGTACTCGCTGATGTGGCGGGAAGGCTTCGTCGAGGCCGATGCCGAAGGCCGGACGCTCTTCGACGGCTGCATCTTCGACGCCTACCGGCAGCTTGGCATAAACGACATGATGATGGCATACAGCGGCAGTTTCGACACCATGGCCAACTGTTTCCAATACATTCTCAACGACGACACGGCCTACTTCAACAAGGTGAGCGGGATATACCGCTCCGCCTCGCCTACTGCCGTCGACTCTGCAATGCAGGCGGTGCGGGCCTTCGACCGCGAATACCGTGCCGGCGTGTTCGGCTGGACCGACGGCCCGCTGTTCGACTTGATGCTCTCCGTCGACTTCTCCGAACGCATGAACCGGCAGACTCCGTTTGCCGACGAGCAGTTGAAGCTGCTCGCCAGCCAGCCCAACGCCGCCATACGGGATTACTACCTGGCTCGCAACGAGGAGCTGAAAGCCGCGCTCGCCGCCCGCAAGGGCAACGGGACATACACCATGCACGCCGCTCCCGCAGGCAGCGGGGATGAGGCTTTGGCCGCCATAGCCGCCGAATACGCGGGCCGGGCGGTGCTCGTCGACTTCTGGGGAACGTGGTGCTTGCCGTGCCGAAGCGCCATTAAGCGCTTCGAGGAAGGCAAGGCCCGGTTGATGGAGCAGGGCGTGGCGTTTGTATATATCACCGACGACAAGTCGCCGGAAGACGAGTGGGGCAACATGGCCAGCGGCATTCCGGGCCACCACTACCGCCTCACCGGCGCCCAGACGGCCAACCTGTATGAGAGATACAAGCTCTCCGGCTGGCCCTCTTACCTCATACTCGACAAAGATGGCGAGTGCGTTTACAGCCGGACTGGCTTCCGCGAGAACGAGATAACAAACAAATTAAAATCAATTATACAATGACAAAGAACTTTGTAGAAGAACTGAGATGGCGCGGAATGCTCGCGCAGATAATGCCGGGAACGGAAGAACAGCTCCAGAAAGAGATGACAACCGCCTATCTCGGCACCGACCCCACGGCCGACTCGCTGCACATAGGCCACCTCTGCGGCATCATGATGCTGCGCCACCTGCAGCGTTGCGGCCACAAGCCCATCATACTTGTGGGCGGCGCAACGGGCATGATAGGCGACCCCTCGGGCAAGAGCCAGGAGCGCAACCTGCTCGACGACCAGACGCTATACCACAACCAAGAGTGCATAAAGGCCCAGGTGGCCAAGTTCCTCGACTTCGATACCAACGAGCCAAACAGCGCTGAGATGGTGAACAACTACGACTGGATGAAAGACTTCACCTTCCTCGACTTTGCGCGCGAGGTGGGCAAGCACATCACCGTCAACTACATGATGGCCAAGGAGAGCGTGCAGCAGCGGCTGAACGGCACCGCCCGCGACGGACTATCGTTCACCGAGTTCACCTACCAGCTGCTACAGGGCTACGACTTCCTGTATCTCTACCAGCACAAGGGCTGCAAGCTGCAGCTCGGAGGCAACGACCAGTGGGGCAACATGACCACCGGCACCGAACTGATACGCCGCACACTGGGCAACGAGGTAGAGACTTTCGCCCTCACATGCCCCCTTATCACCAAGGCCGACGGCAAGAAGTTCGGCAAGACCGAGACCGGAAACATCTGGCTCGACCCCAAGCGCACGTCGCCGTATAAGTTCTATCAGTTCTGGCTCAACGTCAGCGACGACGACGCCGAGCGCTACATCAAGATATTCACCAGCCTCGACCGCGAGACTATCGAGGCCCTGGTCGAGGAGCACCGCCAGGATCCGGGCCGCCGCACGCTGCAGCGCCGCCTGGCCGAAGAGGTGACGGTGATGGTGCATTCGCGCGAGGCGTTCGACGCGGCGATAGAGGCCAGCAACATACTCTTTGGCAAATCGACCAAGGACAGCCTGCTGAAGCTCGACGAGCAGACGCTGCTCGACATCTTCGAGGGCGTGCCGCAGTTTGACGTTGCGGCCGACCAGCTGGGCCAGCCCGCCGTAGAGCTCTTCACGCAGGCCGCCCCGGTGTTTGCCAGCAAGGGCGAGATGCGCAAGCTCGTGCAGGGCGGCGGCGTGTCGCTCAACAAGGAGAAGCTGTCTGAGTTCGACCGCCCTGTCACGGCCGACGACCTCATCGACGGCAAGTACCTGCTTGTGCAGCGCGGCAAGAAAAACTATTACCTCATCACGGTGAGGTGACACCATGGGCCGACGAGGCCGTTTCTGAAAATGCGCGCGGGCTCCGCCATCGGATGCCCGCGCGCATTGTTTTTTGCCGCGTTGGCCGTGGGGCGGCTCAGTCCATCACCACCACGTCGTCGATGCGCACGAATGTGCCCCGGCTGCCGTATACGGTCTTCGACTTGTCTGTCCAGTTCGGCTTGAAGCCCGTCACCGTCACGGTCAGCGTGTAGCGCCCCTCTGGCAGCCGCCGGCTCACGAAGCGCAGCCCTGTCGACGCTTTCTTGGCGTAGAAGTCTACCGTCTGGCTCTGCACGGTGCGTCCTTGCCCGTCGGTCACTCTCACAAGGGCGTATCCGCAGTCGGGGCCCAGCGTGCCCTTGAGGCCCACGCGGCAGCCGCTGAAGGCCACCGACATGGTGTCGCCCACGGCGTCCGAGGCCCACCGGCGGCCCACAGGGCGCATGCCGAGGTCGGCCTGCCGGCCTGTCTGCGGGTCCCATGCCTGCCACAGCTCGGGTATCGACATGCGCCCGTTTTCCATGGTTATGGGCATCCAGACGTATGTGGCAGCCGAGTGCTGCTTTGGAAACGACCACCTGTCGCCCATGAACATGGGCACCTGCCGGCCCTCTATCGTCAGCGGCAGCACGTAGGTTGTCTGCGAGTTGTGGGTCAGAGAGCCCTCGGGGCAGAACGGGCCTTGCATCTGCCACGGCCCCGATAGCGACTTCGACGTGTGGTACATGTTGTCGTTGCGCTCCCAGCTCGTGGTGTGCGACGACAGCCAGTAGTAAGTGCCGTCGTGCTTGAACATGGCCGGCGACTCGCCCGCGCCCTTCACACCCGCCGTGAGGCACGAGTCTGCCGAGTGGAAGTCGGGCGCCAGCCGGTATATGTATCCGTGGTGCACGAGCAGGTAAGCCTGTCCGTCGTCGTCGACAAACGAGCCTATGTCCCACTTCCTTATCGGCTTGCCCTTGTATAGCAGCGGCCCGCGGAAGGTGTATTCGCCGTTTATGCTGTCGCTTGTGGCATAGGCCACGCACGGGTCTTTGTAGCGCAAGTCGTCAGAGTGCATCAGCATCACATACTCTCCTGTCTGCGGGCAGCGCATCACCTTGGGCCTCTCGCCCACGCGGCCGGGCCCCAGCCTGCCGCCGGCCTGCGTCTTGAGGGCTATGCGCTCGAACTTCCAGTCGACGAGGTTGGCCGACGAATAGCAGCTGAACCCGGTGAAAGTGTTGGCGCTGTCGGTCTTGTTTTCGCCGAACATGTAGTAGCGTCCGCCGTCGGCCACAATGTTGGCCCCGTGGGCGCTCACCACGCTGTCGCGGTCGTCGTACCATGGCACACCGTTTATTATGGCCCCGGCCCCGGCCTGTGCCGCGGCCGCCAGGGGCAGCATCGTCGCTGCCGCGATTGTAGCAAGTTTCATTTTCATAGTTTGTCGTGTAGTAGGTTTGGTGGCGCAAAGTTACGGTTTTTGGGCCTCACGGCCAAGCCTTCGGCCCGAAAAGTGGCCTTGCCGGCGGTGGCGTGCCTGCCGGGTGACCTTTGCCCGCCTGCGGCGCGCCACAGTCTGCATCGTCTTTTCCTCCGTAGCTCATGTCGGCTGCATGTCGGCTATTTTCGCATCTCTCGCCGCCTGCGCAACACGTTGGCCCACAGCTGCTTGCGGCGCGGGCCCCGCGGCGCTCCGAAACGGGCCGAATTGCAGCGTAAAACGGCCTCTCCGGGGCGGCCAAACGGGCCGTTTCGCCCGGCCGTTCGGCACTGCCGTTGTGCCTGTAAATATTGTTTACCGCCGTGCCGCCGCTGCCTTCAGCCTGCCGGCCGGTTGGCGTGCCGCCCGCGGATGCCGTGCCTCTGTCTGCGACGAGTGCTTTGCAGACGGCCTAAAGCATTTGTTCAAAGGTAAAATGAAGTTAAAATTATTAGTCTAATTCACCTATTTATAGATTATTTTCATACATTTGCATAATATGATGTGCTCCTGGACAGTCTGTCGGATGTAATGGGTTCTGGTTCGTCGGCGTTCTTGGGCATTGTTGTTTCACAGCAGAACCCGCTGCGCTTTTCTATGAAGAAAACATTTACTTTAGCGTTGCTGCTGATCATGTCGGCCGTTCCTTCGCTTGCCGACGCGTTGTTTTCCACATCCTTTGCCACGGCAGACGACTTCAGCCGGTGGACGCTTGTCAATGCAAACAATGACGATGGCAAGTGGACTTTCGACGAAGAGGGCACTCCTTCGAAGGTTTACTACTCCTACGACTACTTCAACAGTGGCGACGACTGGCTCATCTCGCCCGAGATAACGCCTGACGCCGGTGGCACGCTCATCGTGCGTTACTCCTTCTACGGCAGCAGTTACGGCGAGAGCATGGAGGTTTATTCGGGCACGGGCACCACTCCCGAGTCAATGACCAGGCTCGAGGCAGCCTATCCTTCCATACCGGCTTCCATGCAGACGGGCTACTTCCTCGTCGACGCCACCCCCGGCCAGGCCTTCCGCGTGGGCTTCAGGGCCACGTCGACGGCCTATCTGTTCAGGCTCTACCTGTGCTCGGTCGAGGTCGAGACGGTTGAAAACCCGGTCGACCTGGCCATCGGCGAGGTAAAGAGCCCGGTCACGGGCAGCTCTCTGGCCGACGAGACGGTGACGGTGAGCGTTGAGAACCGTGGCCGTGCCGACGCCTCGGGCTTCAGCCTTTCGTTTGCCGTCGACGGACAGACCGTGGCCACCGAGGCCGTAGGCGCCACGCTCAAGGCCGGCGAGTCGATGGACTATACCTTCTCGGCCAAGGCCGACCTGTCGGTGCCGCGCCACGACTATGACATCAAGGTGTGGTCGACGCTCGACTCAGACATTGACCACGGCAACGACACTTGCCTGGCACGGGTGCGCCACCGCGCTCCGGCCACGGTGCCATACTACATGGGCTTCGAGCCCGATGAGTACACCGACGAGATTCGTATCTTCAACCTCAACAGCGACGGAGGCACGTGGGGCATCGAGGTCGGTGGCGGATGGATAAGCATGGCGCGCACCGGCGACGGATGGCTGGGCTACAACTACGACCGCGACAACGCCGGCGACGACTGGGCTATACTAGAGCCCATATCGATAGACGAGCCCGGCTACTACGCCCTTCACTACTGGTACTCAGGCGACGACTCTTACACTGAGAGCTTTGCGGTGTATTATGGCAACGACTCCACGCCGCAGGCAATGGCCCACAAGCTCGCCGACTTCCCCGAGGTGAAGCAGGGCGCCTACCAGGAAGCTGTCAACATACTGCACATAACAGAGCCGCAGGACATCTGCATAGGCTTCCATTGCTACAGCCCGAAGAACCAAAACTGGATTACTATCGACGATGTGTCGCTCGTGAAGGTTGAGGACACCGCCGCCGACTTGTCTGTCGACGGCATCAGCAACCCCGTGGGCGTGGTGCGTGCCGAGGCCGACGGCAGGGTGGAATTCAGCGTTAGCAACAACGGCATCACCGACATGGTGGGCCGCATAGCCGCCACGGTAGACGGGGTGGCAGTGAAAGACACCACCGTAAGCCTGGCAGCCAACCAGCAAAAGACCATCACCATGGCCGGAGTCACCGAGACCCTGGCTGCCGGCAACCACCGGCTGGAGGTGAGCGTGGCTGCCGATGGCGATGCCGACGCCACCAACAACGTCGCCACGCTCGACTTTGTGGTGCTCGGCAAGCCTGTCATGCTGTGGGACTTCGAGAGCGGCAGCCTGCCTTCCGACCTGCGCATGAGGGTTGAAGACGGCGGCACGGTGAGCCCCGATGCTGGCAGCGAGTTTACGCCCGAGGGCTGGGGCCTGTTCAACATTGCCGAGAACGAGTATCACGGCGAGTATGTGCTCGCGCTCACCTCGTGGCTCGAGGGCACCGACAGGGCCGACCGCTGGCTCGTGCTGCCCACAGTCCGCGTGGCCGGCGATGGCGCTTACCTTGTTTGGTCGGCCAGTTCTTACAACGAGGCTTACCCCGAAAGCTATGAGGTGATGGCCTCGACGGCAGGCGAGAGCGTGGCCGACTATGTGTCGGCCTACAGCGTCGAGGGCGAGTCGGCATACATGACGGAGCGCTACCTGAATCTTTCCGGCTATGCCGGGCAAGACCTCAGCCTGGCCTTCCGCCTTGTCACGGCCAACGGCGACGCGCTGACCATGGACAACATCGGACTGTATGGCGGAGTCACCGCGTCGGGCATAGGCTCCGTAGACAATGGCCTGACGGGCATCGTGGTGGGCGACGGCTCGCTGCGGGCCGCCGACGGCACGCTGTCGGTGACCCTGGCCGACATGGGCGGGCGCACCGTGCGCACGGCATGTGGCTGCACCATGAGCCTTGCCGGACTGCAGCCCGGTGTGTATGTGGCCACGGTGAAGGCCGCCGACGGCTCTGTCGCCACATACAAGTTTGCCGTCAAGTGACACAGCGGCTGCACGCCAAGCGCCGCTTTCATGCCGTGCCGCCCGGGCTCCAAGGCCCGGGCGGCATTTTGTTTGCAGTATTCCCGGCGCTGCCAGGGCCGCGGCGGCAGCCATGTTTGGTGTAAAATGTTTTCGCGCCTCGCCCCGGCAGCCTTACGCCCTGTGCCACAGCCACTTGCCGACGTGGCCCCGCGGCACTGCAATATGGGCCGTTTTGCAGTGTAAAACGACCCGTTCGGGGCGCCCAAACGGGCCGTCTTGCGCCACGGAACGGCCTTGCCCATGCTGTTGTAAAATAAATTCACGCCGATGGCCATGCCGTCTTTTGGCCTGCTTCTGTTGCTGTTCTCACCTTTAATGCTTGGCCGGCTGTTGCGGTTTTGGCGCTGGGCCACGGCTTGTTGCGGTTGTCCCGATATGGCAGGCGGGCCGCCGCGGCATCCAGAATGGAATGCCGGGCGGCCCGCCTTGTGGCCTTGCGTGGTGTGGTGTCAGCGTTTTGCCACGCTGATTTGCGTGTCGACGGCCTTCAGCCCTTTGGCCTTGGCCCTCACGCTGATGCTACCTTCCGTGGCCTTTGAGCGCACAATGAGTTGCGCGCGGCCCTGGTAGGTGGTGCGGCTGTCGGCTTGCCACGGCTCGTTGCTCAGCATGTCGGCGTTGGCCACGCCAGCGTTGGTGCCGCATCCCTTCACGTCGAAGCTAATCCTGACGTCGTTCACCGGGCACACATTGCCGTCTTTGTCAACCACCGTATAGTCTATGTAGGCCAGGTCGAGGCCGTCGGCGCATAGCGTGTCGGTGCTTGCGCTCACCACGAGGCGTGCCGGTTTGCCGGCGGTGCGTATCACGTCGTCGGCCACCTTGGCCCCGTTCCTGTAGCCTATGGCCTTTAGCTCGCCCTCGGCGTATGCCACCCGCCATGTCAGCTCGGGCGGAGTGCCTGCTGCCGGCAGCCGTTTGCGGCCCAGCGAGCGGCCGTTGAGCGTCAGCTCCGTCTCGTCGCAGTTGCTCATCACCTGCACCGTGAGCGTGTCGCCCGGGCGGTAGTTCCAGTGCTCCTCGAGCTTAGTCCACGTCATCTTCAGGTCGTTCCACACTAGCGAGCTTTGTTCCGAGGTCGGGCGCGTCACTATCTTGACCATCGGTTCGGGCCAGTAGAAGCTGCGCACGCTCTGCCCCAGCGGCTTGACGCGGTTGGTGAAATCGATCAGTCCGCGCACCCAGCCCTTCGACGGCCAGCCGAACGACTCGCCAATGTAGTCGGTGCCGCCCCAGTAGAAGTGGCCGATGGGGTACGAGTGGTCGTAGTTGAAGTAGTCGTATCCAAGGTCGCCCACGGCCAGTTCGCCCGCCATGAACATCAGCTGCGGGTATTTCTTGTGGTCTTCGTCCCAGAAGTTCTCAAGGTAATTGGTGCTCACGATGTCCGAATAGTACTCAAACTGGTGGGGATCCGACGCGAGGAAGGCTTTCACATCCTTCTTCTTGCGCGTGTCTCCGTATCGGTTGGGATACTGGCTGTACGTTATCTTGCGCGAGGGGTCAATCTTTCGCGTGTGGTCCACGAGCATCTTGAGCATGTTTACGCCCCCGTTGCGTGTCTTGTCGGCCTGTATTTGCTGGTACACCTCATTGCCCACGCTCCACAGGAACACCGATGGGTGGTTGCGGTCGCGCTCCATCTGCGTGCGTATGTCGCGCAGGTGCAGGTCGCCCATCTTTGCTTTCGGCCCGTAATAGCTCTCTTCCCACTTGTCAAAGAACTCATCCACCACAAGCACTCCGTGGCGGTCGGCCCAGTCGAGCACGTATTTCGGGTAGGCGTTGTGCGACAGCCGTATGCCGTTGCAGCCCATGTCGCGCGTGACGGCCTCGAGACGGCGGTCCCATGCGGCGCTGAACGATGCCGTGCCGAGCGGCCCCAGGTCGGTGTGCAGGCATACGCCGTTGATGTAGACGCGCTTGCCGTTGACCAGCAGGCCCTGTTCGGGCGTGAACTCTATGTCGCGTATGCCGAAAGAAGTCTCGTAAATATCAGATGGTTGGGAGCTGTGGGATGGCTGGGAGTTATGGGAGAACTGTGGATAGCGGCCCTCGACATACACCCGGCTGACGGCTTTGTAGAGCACGCCGCGGCCCACCTCCCACAGCTGAGGGGCCCCGACGCTGAGCTCCTGGCGGAAGGTGAACGTCTCGCCGGCGGCAAACGGGGCCACGGCCTCGCGCGAGGCCACCACCCGCCCCTGCGGGTCGACAATGTCGGTGACCAGCCGGCACAGCACCGAGTCGCGCCGGCGGTTGAGCACCGAGGTCTCTATGGCCACGAGGGCGCGGTCGGCCGATATCTTTGGGGTGGTGATGTAAGTACCGTAGCGGGCCACGTGAACAGGGTCGACCACGTGGAGCCACACGTCGCGGTTGATGCCCTCGCCGTTGTACCAGCGCGAACTGCTCCTGAAGGTGTTGTCGTACGACACGGCCACCACGTTGTCGCCGTCGCGCAGCATGTCGGTTATGTCATACTCGAAGTCTAGGTATCCGTTGGGGTTGCGGCCGCCGCAGTCCACCCCGTTTACGTAGACGCGGGCGTCGCGGTATACGCCTTCAAACTCTATGATGACGCGCTTGCCCTGCCAAGCCTTGTCGTAGGCAATGTGTCGGCGGTACCATCCGCGCCCGAGCGGCAGGAAGCCGACGCGCGACGAGGCCCCGTCGCCCTTCTTCTGGAACTCGTGGTGCACGGCGGCATCGTGCGGCAGGTCTACCGTCTGCCACTTCGCGTCGTTGTATTCCGGGGCCTGCGCCCCCTCGATGGCCTCGCGGATGAACTTCCATCCGAGGTTGATGTTGATTTTCTCGCGCGCCTGCGCCGCCACTACGGCGGCCAGCGCAATCAGCAGTGATAGTGTCTTTCTTTTCATATTCATTAATTATTCCAATGTCTTATAAGCCCCCTCCCCATGGGGGAGGGTTGGGGAGGGGCTACTATTGTCCTCTAACTCCAAAGCGGAACGAAGCGGAGCGATAACTTGTTACAACTCCTTTGACTCCTTAAAAAATCCTTTTCTCACCTTCATCTACCATAATTCTCCATATAAGGACGCTCGGCGTTGGCGGCTTCCAGGGTTCCGAAAACATCGCGGAGCAGCCGTTCCGTTCCGAAGCCGAGCACCATTCTGCCCTCCATTCTGCCTGCCTTGCCTGCCCGCAACGCTCTTTGCGGCGCCACAAACTTGGCCCCGTAGCCCGCCACGGCAAGGTTTTGGGTGAGCACTATGCACCCGCCAATGTTCTCAAGGCCGGCGTTTCCGCCGCCTACGGCTACCGCGATGGGCATCGGGCCGCCTGTCACGGCAGCGAGATCCACGCCTCCGCGATTGCCCTCAAAGCGTATGTCGCACTTGTTAAGATGCCACAGAGCGCGGTCGTTGAACGCTGTCTTGCCCGGCGTATGGCTGTAAGGGCCTTGCCCGAGCCAGTGGAACGTGTCGTAAGAGGAGGGCAGCGAGAGCGTGATGCCGTACTCGAGCAGGCTGCCTTCGGCACTGTCGGAGGGGCAAACGGCGTAGTCTATGCTCACAGCTCCGCCTTCCGTCAGGCAGATGCTCACTGTTCCGTCTATATACTGGGCGCTTCCGGGCTTGCGCTCCCAGCGGCACTCCACGTCATAGCCGCCCCCGCTGCGTTTCACCCCGAGCACTTTGGGGGTTAGTATGTATGGCTGCCAGCCGTATGGCTTGCCTCCGGTGAGACACTCAAGGGTAATCGACGGCTTCCGGCCCACGCGGAGCAGCAGCGGCGAGTCGAGCAGAGTGGCGCGCCCCTTGGTCACGGTGAGCCGCCCGTCGGCGGTTGCCTTCACCTTTACCTTCTGCCCGTCGGCCTGCACCAGCAGCCCGGCGTAGTCGGCGCGGGCGTCGGGCAGGCCCACTGTAACAGCCTTGTGGTAGCACAGCGAACCGTCGGGGCGGCGCACTTCGAGCCTTAGCGTCAGGTCGGCGAAGGGCACGTTGGCCGGCACATCGGCCGCGATGGCCACGCTCTCGGTCTCGCCCGCCTCGGCCGACAGTGGTTCGCTGCCTTGTCCGACGATGCTGTCGAGGCTGCAGAGCTGCCAGCACAGGGTGTAGCCGCGGGCGGAAATGAAGTCGAAGCGGTTGTCAACGGCTATGGCGAACGTGTTGCGCCCCGCCTCGGCACTTACGCTGTCGGTCGTCACCACGAGCGGAGAGTAGACCTGCGACAGCAGGAAATAGTCTTCTTGCGGGTAGCCGTCGCCGAATACAACGCCGTCGGCGCCCTCCTTGTTGCGTTCGTTCACGCCCTTTGGTATGTCGTTGAGGCCGTATGTGTCGATGAACCTTAGTGAGTCTACGCGCACGCTCTTCAGCGTCTGCGAGCGCTGGTTGTCGTTATGGGTGAGCACGGCCTGGTCGGCAAAGCACCACACCGAGCCGCCCGCAATCTTCTCTTCGCGGCGGTAGCGGGCGTATTTGGCCTCGAGATCGCTGAAGGCCAGGCCGAGCGAATGGGCGTACTCGGTGTTGATGATGGGCATCGTGGCCTTGCTCACAGCGTTGTTGAGCCGCGTGTCGTTGAGGTAATGGCCCATCAGCAGGTTGGCGTTTGGCGACGGCTTGGCCACGAAACTGCCAAACGCGCCCACCGACTGCGGGCAGCCGCGCGGCCTCGTGGGGTCTTCGCTGCGCACGTATGCCAGCACGGAGTCGCCCGCGCTGTTGAACTTGTTCTCGTTGCCAACGCTCCACATTATCACCGCCGGGCTGTTGCAGTCGCGCAGAATGGCCGACTGGGCGCGCCCCGTCAGCTCCCGCAGGTACGTGGTGTCATTCAGGTATTCGCCTCCCCGCGAGCCGAAAGGCACCTCGTCGCACACGTAGAAGCCCATCTCGTCGCACAGGTCGGTGAAAGTGGGGGCGAACGGATAGTGGGCCGTGCGAATGAAGTTGATGTTGGCCTGCTTCATCATTGCCAGTTGTGCGCGGCGGGTAGCGTAGCTCATGGCGCTGCCTTCCAGCGCGTCAGACTCGCAGAGGCACGCTCCGCGCAGGAAGATGGGGCGGTTGTTCAGCAGCAACCGGGTGCCGTCCACGCGCACTTCCCTTATGCCCACGCGCCTGTTTACGCTCTGCAGCGTGTTGCCGCGGGCGTCTTTCAGCTTTATGTTCAGGCGGTAGAGCGTCGGGGTCTCGGCCGTCCACAGCCTCGGCGCGGCCAGGTGTGCCCGCAGTGAGGCCGTGGCGCCGCTTACGGTAGAGCGCATGTCGGCCACGTGGCGGTAGGCCTCGTCTGTCAGCGAGGCCTCCACGCGCAGCCCGTCGGCCGACCCTTCGGAGCATCCCGCCACCACCTTGACCGTGATGTTGGCCGAATTGTCGGGCCCTACGTTGGAAACGAAGCGCACATCGCGCAGGAATCCGCGCGGCGACACGCTGAACAGCTCGACGCTGCGCGTGATGCCGCAAAACGACCAGGCGTCGAACGTGTCGAACTTCCATGCCCTTGAGCGCGTGTTCACCACTATGCAGAGCTTGTTTTCGCCATCGCTGAGCCACCGGGTGATGTCCGTCTGGCACATCGTGAAGCTCGAACCCCACTCCCCCGCCTCGTGTCCGTTGACATAAATGCGGCATCCTTGGGCTACACCGTCGAGCCTGAGCACCACCCGTCGGCCCCGCCACTCGGGGCGGTAGGCAAACGAGCGGCGGTAGACGCCGGTCCACTCGCCGAGCCGGGTGCCGTATTCCGGGGCCTTGAATCCCTGTGTCTCCCACGTGCCGGGAACGGCAATGCCCGCCCATCTGCTGTCGTCGAACCCGGGCGCGAGCCACTCTGGGGGCACTTCAAGCCCCTTGGCGAGTTTAAACCGCCACGTCCCGTCGAGGCTCGTCACCTCCATCCGCTCCCTCACGGGGTATATTGGCTCATGCGAAAAGCGCGTCTCTTCGCCGGCGCCGAGCGCGGGCAGGGCGCTCATTGCCGCGGCGCAGGCAGCCAGTAAGATGCCTACTGCGCAGTTGATAAGTTTTTTTGTGTCGTTGAATATTGTCATATAGCAGTTTGTTTGTTTTCATATTGTTTCCCGCCCGCTGTTTTCCGGCAACACCGCCCCGGCGTCCCGCCTAAGCCTTACTGGCTGGATTTCGGCGCCGTTTCTGCCGCCATGCGCAACGGCCTGATTGCCAGCGTGTTGCAAAATGACCTGTTTTGGCTTCCGAAACGTGCCGTTTCGTCATGCAAAACGGCACGTTCGGCTGTGTAAAACGGCCCGAATCAGAATGGCGGGCGGCCGGTGGCCCGTTCATGTGCGTGATAGCCCGTGTGTCGGCATAGGCCGTAGGGCATCGTCATCTGCTTTTGTGTGCCCTGCCGTTCACTACGACTTTGCGTGCCGTTGTGGTGTTGCCGTCGGTCTGTCTGACAAGATATATCCCTTCGGGAAGCCCCTCGGTGGTGTTGCCCACATATCTTCCACTGAGCGAATACACCCGCTTTTCGCTTATTCCGGGGCTTTCAGTTGCTGCCAATGAGGCAGCCTCGGTGCCATCAATGGCGTCGGGGAGGTAATATCCGAGGTGTGGCGGCTGGTTGTATGCCACGTTTTGCCATGCAATGCCGAGGCGGTAGACATGGTCGTGCATAAGTGTTGCAATGCGGTAAGGTGTGGATATGGTGGTGCTGAATATGTTTAGGTGAGCCGAGTCGGAGCCACTCCATAGCACAATCTCCTCACGCCAGTCGCCGAAAATGTCGGCAACGAGGCACGGTGTGCCTTTGGTCGAGTTGCAGTTTTTTGATTTGCCAAGCTCATACACGTTCTTTCCGTTGATATAAAGCCGTCCGTCGCCGTACTTTTCGAGAAAAGGGTTGTTGTGGTTTGACACGTCTCCGAGCTGCTCGTCGTATGGGTCGCCGTCCCAGTATATGCGGAAAACCATCGAACCTCCGTTTTCCCCCAGCACGTTTCCGTCGATTCCGCGCACCCGGCAGTCGTTGGCCGACCAGTATTCATAGCCCCTGTTGCCGGCAATCACGTCGGCGGCCATTCCCCTACCGTTGTCTCCTCCGCCCGGTTCTCCTGCTATTATCTCTCCCGTGGCGGCGTCGTGAATGTCCCATCCGTATGGCCATACGCCGCCCTCATGCACTTGGAACACCTCAAGCCCGGGGCGGTCGGGGTCGAGGTCGGCCACGTGCATGGCGTCACCATGCCCGAGCCCGGTGGCATAAAGCAGCTCTCCGTCATCGTCGACGGCCGCAGAGCCGTACAAAACCTCGTCACGCCCGTCGCCGTCTACGTCGGCAACCGATATGTTATGGTTGCCGTTGGCATATACCGTGTTGCTTCCGTTGGCCTTGCCGGATGTATTTGATGTGTAAGTCTTGGTGGTCTTGCGCCCGCTTCTGTCTGTTGTCTGCACCAGGCGTTCGTTTATTGATGCGTGAAGCCAACGCGTTGAGAGTTTGTTTCCGTCGAAGTCTACGGCCCACAAGTAGGCCAGCCCGTAATACCCGCGGCACATCACCGCGCTCGGGTTGGCCTCCTTGCCTCCGAGGAAGGCCACGCAAGCCAGGTAGCGTTCGCCCCGGTTGCCGAAGCTGTCGCCCCAAAAGCCCTCTGACGGGTGGCCTGGCGCACCTCCGAGTGTGCCTGCCCGGTTCGGGTTGTAGTAGACTGTGTGGATGGCTTTCCCCGTTTCGCCGTTGAACACGGTCAGGTATTCTGGCCCGGACAGTATCCGTCCGCTGCCGTTGCGATAGTCGGCAGAGTTGTCTGTGCTCTTTATTGCGCCTTGGGTTGCAGCTTCCGTCACGTAGGTTCCTGTTCCGTCGATGCTCCCCGGGGCAGTCTTGCATATCATCTCTGCCCGCCCGTTGCCGTCGAAATCGTAGACCATGAACTGTGTGTAATGTGCGCCAGCGCGTATGTTCGGGCCGAGGTCGATGCGCCAAAGCCTGGTTCCGTCGAGCTTGTAGCAGTCGATGAGTACGTTGCCCGTATATCCGTCAAAGGCATTGTCTTTTGAATTGGACGGATCCCACTTAAGTATAATCTCATAATCTCCGTCGCCGTCAACGTCGCCCACGCTGCAATCGTTGGGCGTATAGGCGTATTCCTTTCCATCGGGTGTGGTTCCCTGTTGCGGCTTGTCGAGTTTCACCTGTTTGAAAACGTCGCTCCATGGCGTCACTGCGGCTGTGGTGTCGTTGGGGCCGAGGCCAGTCTTGGTGACGATGCTGTACTTGCTTTGCGGCGTTCCGCCGGCATCAAACCAACTGGTGGCTGCTTTGTAGTCTGTCTTTACGGCCTTGCCGTCGCGCAGGATGTCGAAGGTGGTCGATGGAGGGTCGGTTGCCAGAAAGCGCCAGCTTACGAACTGTCCGTTGTCCTTGGGCAATACAACCACTCCTCTTGACAGTTTTTCAATGCCGTCATTGCCTGCGGGCGGTTCTGAAGCCTTGATGGCAGACGTCATCGAGGCCAGTATCAGTGCGGCTATCGGTAGGTATGCATTTGGTTTCATGTGCGTATGATTGTAAAAGTAGTTTATTTTCATGTCATTCCATTCATGTTTTTGTAGTTTTGTGGCAATGGCTTTTATTCTTCGTTACCACAGATTGGCTGTTTTTGCACAGTGGAATCGCATCCCTGACTGTGGCCAGGCAACGTGGGCTCCCGTCCGCCCCGCTGTGAGGGCTTGGCCGGGCAGGAGCCCAACGGCCGTGGCTATTGCTGTCATTTCACTACGACCTTGCGTGCCTTGACGCTGCCGTCGGCATATATTTCCTTCACGATGTTAATGCCACGCTGCATATTTGGCAGGCGTGTTCCGCCGATGCTGTACACCTCTGTGCGCACAGGCTCGCCATGGTTTGGCATCACCGTCTCGATGCCATCAGCGTAATCCTCGTATTCTTCCGACAGCTCGCCGTGGTTCAACACCATCAAGTCGAATATCATCGTGCGTATTGCGGTCGACTTCATGCCCTCGTCGCACACGCTCCTGAGCTTGATGTAAACGTTGTCTGAGCCCTCATAGCTCATCACCTTGCGCTCTATGTTCTTCATTTCTATGGTGGTGAACATGCCCAATGATGTCCATTGCATGCTGTCGGGCGACACAAGGAGTTCCAAAGAGTTCGAGTCGCCATAGGCACCTTGGCCTGTCATGAAGACAACCACGTCGAACGGAGCCTGCAACTTAACCGTGCTTTGCAGCCATGCCGAGGCCGGGTCGGTGTCGGAATTGGTTTTGAGGAACGACATCGCGCCGTCGGTGGCGCCATGGTCGGCTATGGTCAGCGGGCCGTATACGCCCGTGCCAACCTCTGCAGTGGCCGCTGTGGTCTGGTTGTTGATGCGCTGGCCCATGGAGCCTACGGCCCATCCGTTGCCGAAGTCTTGGTAGAACACCGAGTCGGACGGAAGGTATATCGGGTTGCCGAGGTCGTCGTAGAGCGGCTGTCCGGCTCCGTCGACGGCTTGTTCCGTGGTGTAGTAGCTGAATGCCTTGCAGATGTCGCCAGTGGGATAGGCTTCGTCGTTGGAGTTCATGTATGCCAGTGTGTCGATGCGGACGCTTTCGCCGGGCACTGTGACGAGGCAAGAGGCAACCTCCGACTGCACGAGTTCATAGTTTGTGGCAAAGGCATAGACGGTAGAGTGCTGCGTCATTGTTATCGGTTCGAGGTAAAGTTCTGCAGCCGCGGGGTCGGCCACGCCGCTGAAGTTGTAGTAAATCTCTGTCCCGGGCGTTGCGCACTCTATTGTCACGGTGCTCTTGCCGGTCTCCTGTGCCACGCTGATGACGGGCGTTGCCACCTGGTCTTTCACCTCCACGGGGTCTGAGCTGACCACGTCGCTCGGCAGGTATCCGTCGCCCTGTGCCACTACCTTCACTATTGTTCCGGCCTCGGTGACGAGGAACGGGCCTGTGTATGCCGTCCCGTTTGTGGCTGGGTCGCTTCCGTCGGTGGTGTACCTGTATGTGGTGTTGAGCGTGCTGCAGTCAAACTTCACCTCGGTGGCGAGCTTCTTCAAAGTAGTGGTCACCGTTGGCTTGGCCGTCTTGACCACGGCTTTCTTGGTTTGCATCACCATCTTGATGGCGTTTGGCAGTATGTCGATGAAGCTCTCGTCGGGCTCTCCCATCGGGTATGTGTACGGAACCATGATGTATGCGTTGCGCTCCATGTTGTGAACGTGGATTACGGGCGTGCTGCCTGCCCACGCCAGCACCGAGTCGTTTGCGAAGTATGACCCTTGCGGCGCCTCGTAGCCGTCCGCTCCATCCCCGCTGATGAACATGCTGAAGTTTCCGTCTTCGTCGACATACGGCCTCGTGCTTGCGCTCGACGGCTCGAACAGCGGCGACTTGGCCGCCGTTGTGTCCACGTATAGCGTGTTCATCCCTGTCTGTACGGCCTTTGCAAATCCCCACGTATCATACAGTTCCGGGCTGAGGTTCACCATCGGCACGTATGCCACGGCCTCCTTCACTGTCTGCGCCATGCTGTTGTCCTTGCGCATCGCCCCGCTCACCACCACGGCCTCGAATGCCATGAGCGAGTCTTTGGTGACGCTCCCGTCGGCCTGCGCCGCGTCGATTTCCACCAGTTCCATGTTCTCAATCCTGTTTGGCAGCTCGTAGGTGATGAGGTCGAGCGGCATGTCGGCGGCCTTGTCGTATCCCTCGAAGCCCGAGTCGTAGATGTAGGCCACCTTGTCTTTCTCAACCACCGGCTCGTCGTCGTCGAGCTCCTGGCCCACGCAGACGCGGTAAATGTAGAATCCGGCGGTTGCCTGGAACGTAACATTGGTGCTTTCCATGCCGTAGAGAGGCTCCACCTTGAATACGGCGGTGTCCAAAACCGACGTTTCCACCTGTGTGATGCCGTCATTTGGGTCTGTGCCGTCTACGTATACGCCTTCTGTAATGGCCTTGAAGCCGCGCGTTTGGCCTTCCATTGCGGGCTCATACACTATGAAAATCCTGTCATTGCCGTTGACGTTGGGTATTGTGAAGGTGTCTTCTGTCTTGCTTCCGTTAATCCACAGGAATGTTTTTCCCCAGAAACCGTAGGCATCATCGAAGGCAATGCCAATGTGGTTTGACGATGATGCGCCGAACAACAGGCCTTTTGTCTCGGGGATGACCCATGGTTGTCCGTCCACGTTGACGGTAAGCTCTGTGCCGGGTGTGCGTGCGTCCGTTACATAACGCCCTTCGGGGTGACCTTTTTCAATCGTCCATCCGTCGGAGTTGACAACGGCCTGTTCGATGTTTACTATCGTTTCGTCACTCCATCCATGCGTGAAGTTCCAGTTGTTCCGTTCTTGTGCTGTTGTGGCGAATGCCATTAGCAGGCACAAACTTGTTGTGACAATCTTCTTCATTGCTGTTGTTTTGATGTTAATACTTATGAGTGTTAGGTTTATTGTTTGTGGTAGCGGGACTTGCCCTTTGTCGGTTTGCAAGCGCAAAGTTATTGCGTGATATGCCTATGAAATGTATGCAGTAGTACGAAAAAGTCTGTTTCCGTACGTTTTTCGAGCAATATTTATTACCTTTGGCGTTGAAACGGGCCTGTGGGCACATTAGCCTGGCCCTGCAGCCGTGCGTCTTGGCTGTTGTGGCCATGCCGAAGTGCCGGGGCGTAGCGGCGCCGGCATGTGGCCGTTTAGTGGTGCGGGCTGCGGCTTCCACCGCCCGCCAAATGCCGCCGGGGCCTTGCCTGTGATGGCCTGCCTGCATACCGGCTTTGCCGTTTGGGCCGTATTGCGCTGCGAAACGTGCCGTTTTGAAGCGCGATATGGGCCGTTTTGGAGCATGAAACGGCCCATTTTGCAACGTGCACAGGCTCAGCGGGTTGCGAATGAAGGCGTTTGCGTGAATATGTCTTTACAGTAAATTTATGGCCGTGCGTGTGCGTTGAGCTCGCTCATCCACGGTTTCTGTCGATGATGAATACAAGTATATGAGTAATTTGCGGATATTTTTGCTTGGCGTAGTCCGTGCCTTGGTGGCGTGGCTGGCGCCTGTAGTGACTCCGGCCGTGGTGCTCTTGGCGGCCGCGGCCCTGTTTCCTGCACCCCTGTCGGCACAGGGCGAAGGCGTGGGATATTCCATGCGGCGCATCTCTTCGGCCGGCGGGCTGCCGAGCAACACGGTACACTGCATGGCCCGTGACGCCAGGGGCTTCGTCTGGTTCGGCACAAGCAACGGCCTGTGCCGGTATGACGGTTTCAACGCCATGAGGCTGCGCAGCATCAGTTGCGACCCCGCGGTTTACATAGAGCCCAACATAGGCGAAGTGGAATGTGACGGAAAGCGCGGCTTGGTGTGGGTGTTCACGTCGGCGGGGATAGTAGGCTGCTTCGATGTAAGGCAGTCGCGCTTTGTCGACTATACCGGGCACGGCGAATACCTGAGGCAGTATGGGCAGTGGATGCTGGCCGACGGCGGCCTCTGGCTCTACGGCAACGGAGACGGCGTGCGCCATGTCGACCGCCGCGGCGGCCGTTTCAGCGTCGTGGATTACTCGGAGCGTGCGGGCAACCTGCCTTCCGACGATGTGCGCCGTGTGGCTGCAGACTCGGCCGGCAACGTGTGGTTGCTCACGGCGCGCGGCGCCCTGGCAGTCACCCCGGGCGGCAAGGCGGTGGCGGTAGGGGCCGGGCGCAACATGGCCGGGTGGGTGGCCTTCGTGCCGCGGGGCAGGGCCGGCGACACCATCAGGGTGCGCTATGCCGAGAGGCTCAACGCCGACGGCACGCTCTACACGGCCAACCTGCGCGACGCCCGTTCGGAAGACATCTATGTGTGCTCGGGCCGCGACACGGCGCTGTGGCAGCCGTCGTTTGTTTACCACGGCTTCCGCTATGTCGAGGTAGAGGGCATGGACGGCGTCGGCCCCGGGGCGTTCACGGCCTACAGCGTGGCCGACAGGATGGGGCGGCAGGGCACGTTTGCCTGTTCCGACTCTACGCTCACGCGGGTGGTCGAGGCCGCCCGGAGGGGCATAGAGAGCAACTACAAGGGCATGCCCGTCGACTGCCCGCAGCGCAACGAGCGCCAGCCGTGGCTCGGCGACCGCACGGCCGGGTCGCTCGGCGAGAGCCGCCTGTTCGACTGCGGCCGCCTTTACGCCAAGTGGGTGCGCGACATCTGCGAGGCGCAACGCGAAGACGGGTGCATCCCCGACGTGGCCCCGGCGTTCTGGAACTACTACACCGACGACGTGACGTGGCCCGCGGCACTGCCCATGGTGTGCGACATGCTGCTCGAGAGGCAGGCCGACACGCTGTCGGTGTGCCGGGCCTACCCGGCCATGGCGCGCTGGATGCGCCACATTGCCGCCACTTACAGCCGCGACGGGCTGATAACCAAAGACAAGTATGGCGACTGGTGCGTGCCGCCCGAGTCGCCGCGGCTCATACACAGCAAAGACCCTGCCCGCCAGACCGACGGCACCCTCATTGCCACGGCCTACGCCATACGCTGCCTCGGGCTGCTCGAGAAGTTTGCTCGACTGCAGGGCCTCGAGGCCGACGCGGCCGAGTGGGCCGCACGGCGCAGCGGCATGGCCACGGCGTTCAACCGCCGCTTCCTCACCTCCAACAGGGGCACGTCGGCCGTGCCGGGCCATCCGCTCTATCCCGACAGCGTGTTCTACGGCAACAACACGGCCACGGCCAACATCCTGCCGCTGGCTTTCGGCATCGCACCAGACAGCCTGCGCGCCGAGATAGCCAAGAATGTGGTGGCCAACATCGTCACCGTCAACCGCGGGCGAATACCTACGGGCGTGATAGGCACGTCGTGGCTGCTGGGCACACTGACCGACAACGGCTTTGCCGACGTGGCCTGCATGCTGGCCACCAACCGCGATTACCCCTCGTGGGGCTACATGGTTGGGCGCGGGGCGACCACAATCTGGGAGCTGTGGAACGGCGACACGGCCGACCCCGCCATGAACAGCGGCAACCACGTCATGCTGCTCGGCGACCTGCTTGAGTGGTGCTTCGGCCGCCTGGCCGGCATAGGCATAGAGGCGGGAGGCTCGCACTACAGGTTTGAGCTTGCCCGACAGCTGCTGGTGGACAGCGTGGCGGCCAGCTGCCCCACGCCCTACGGCACGGTGTCGAGCCGGTGGAGGGTGGACGGCGGGCGCCTCGAGTGGACGGTAGAGGTGCCGTGCAACACCACGGCCGACGTGTGCCTGCCCGGATGCGGCACAAGGCGGGTGGGCTCGGGGCTCCACCATTTCAGCGTGGACTTGCCCACGGCGTCTGCCGCCATAGCCGGGGCGGAGTACCTGTACACCTCGGCTCCCTTTGCCGAGTGCCACGCGGCCACCATCGCCGAGACCCGCCGGGGCGACCTCGTGGCGGCATACTTCGGCGGCACGAAGGAGCGCAACCCCGACGTGTGCATCTGGGTGAGCCGCAAGGAGAAAGGCTCCGACAGGTGGACGGAGCCCGTGCTGGCTGCCGACGGGGTGTTTGAGCTTGGCTCGGCCGACGCGGAGCTGGCCGGGATTACAGACTCCACGACCGATGCCGAGGCCGGCCCCGTGCTGCCGGGCCACGGCGGCGGGGCGCTGAAGCGCAAGGCTTGCTGGAACCCCGTGCTCTTCGAGATGCCCGACGGCGAGCTCTGGCTCTTCTTCAAGATAGGCCTGCGCGTGGCCGACTGGACGGGCTGGGTGGTCAAGTCGGCCGACGGGGGGCGCACGTGGGGCCGCCGCGAGCCGCTGCCCAAGGGCTTCCTCGGCCCTGTTAAGAACAAGCCCGTGATGGCGGGCGGGCGCCTCGTGTGCGGCTCGAGCACCGAGACGGGAGGCTGGAAGCTGCATTTCGAGATATACGACCCCGCCACCGGCGAGTGGACTTACGTGGGGCCGATAGCTGCCGACGAGGCCCCGCGCACCGAAGACACTTCCGACGTGAAGCCCATCGACTGCATACAGCCGTCGATACTGCGCCTGGCCGACGGGCGGCTGAAGGTGCTCTGCCGCACGCGCAACGGCCGCCTGGCCACGTCGGAGAGTGCCGACGGAGGGTTTACGTGGAGCCGCGTGAGGCTGACCGACCTGCCCAACAACCAGTCGGGCACCGACGCGGTGACGCTGGCCGACGGCCGCCACGTGCTGGTTTACAACGACTTTGCCACCCTGCCCGGCACCAAGAAAGGGCCGCGCACGCCGCTCAGCGTGGCCATCAGCGCCGACGGAGAGCACTGGCGCCACCTGCTCACGCTCGAAGACAGCCCCGTGGGCGAATATTCATACCCGGCCGTGATACAGGGCAGCGACGGCATGCTGCACTGCGTCTACACGTGGCGACGGCGGCGGGTGGCCTACAGGCGCATCGACCCCGACGGCGTGCAGCCCGGGCGCAGCGCCTCGGTGGGTCGGCGTTGAACAGTTGCCGCGCCGGAACGGCCCGTATTGGAATGCAAAACAGCCCGTATGGCATTGCCATACGGGCTGTTTTGCCACCCGGCCGAGGCTGTTTTGCAACGCCCTGTGCCACAGGTGGTTGGGCCGTGCGGGCCGAAGCCTGCTCAGAGCCTTACCCTGTAGCCCAGCGTAATCCACAGCGACCTGTTCCTGGTGCTGCCCAGCGGCGGGCACACCTTGGACAGCCCGAACACGTAGCTGGCGCTTAGCACCACGTTGCAGTATTCCACCGACGCCCCCACGGGTATGCTCCAGTCTTCGGCCGAATACAGGTCGGGCGTCACCCCGATGTCGGCCCCCGACATGCAGTTGTCGTCGATGAGGCGCGAATACTGCACTCCGGCGTGCACCCCCAGCCAGTCGGTGACGTAATAGTGGGCCGTCAGCGGTATGCTCAGATACTTCAGCCGCGTCTTGATGTCAGCCTCCGGCACGTTCTTCACCCTGTCGCCCTGCTCCGAATACACCAGCCCGAGCCGCGCCCCGAGCCTGCCGGTCACCATGTACTCGGCCTCCAGCCCGGCGGTGAGCCCCGCCTTGCTCGAGCTCTCCATCGTAGCGGCCTGTCCGGTGTTGCCGATGAGCACGTCGTAGCCCGACAGGCGCGACACGTTGACGCCCGCCTGGGGCAACAGGAAAATGTCGCCGCGCTGCTTCTGTGCCGCAGCTTCCTGTGCAGCCACGGCCATGAGCCCTGCCGCCAGCACGCCGGCAGCAGCCTTGCTAATCCATTTGTCCATAAATATATAGAGTACGTTAAGTAGTCTTTCCGTTATTGTAGATAAACGCCCCGAGCCACATTTTATTGCCACCTGGTGGGCCTAAAATGGGCGCGGGGCGTTACGAAAAGGATAAAATGCGGATAAAGACGCGCTTTTTCTGCCCTTATGCTTGCGTATGAGCAGAATTATTAGTACCTTTGCAGCGTTCAGTGGAATGAGGGGCTTCGCGAAAGCTCCTCATTTTATTTTAATGACACGACTATATGATTGACAAGAATGCAGTAAAGACAATCGTCGAAGAGTGGTTGGAAGGCAACGAGTACTTCCTCGTTGACGTCAGCATCGAGCCCGACAACCGCATCGTTGTAGAAATCGACCACGCCGACGGGGTGTGGATTGAGGATTGCGCAGAACTGAGCCGCCACCTGCAGGAGAGGCTCGGCGCAGAGCTTGACGACTACGAGCTCGAGGTGGGCTCTGCCGGCATCGGCCAGCCTTTCAAGGTGGCGCAGCAGTATGCCATCCACGTGGGCAAGGACGTCGAGGTGATGGACGCCGGCGGCAAGAAGGTGCAAGGCGTTCTCAAGAGCGTCGACGGCAGCTCCTTCGTGGTCACGGTCAGGGAAAAGCAGCGTGTCGAGGGCAAGAAGCGCCCCGTCATCGTGGATGTGGACAAGGCATTTGACATGGACAACGTGAAATATACAAAATACCTATTAAGTTTCAAATAAACTATGGCTGCAAAGAAAGAAGAAAAAGGCCCAAGCATGATAGAGACCTTCCAGGAGTTCAAAGAGACGAAGAACATCGACCGCACCACGCTGGTGAGCGTGCTCGAGGAGAGTTTCCGCAACGTGATAACGAAGCTCTTCGGCAGCGACGAGAACTTCGACGTCATAGTGAACCCCGACAAGGGCGACTTCGAGATACACCGCAACCGCGTGGTGGTGGCCGATGGCGACGTGCAGGACGAGAACAAGCAGATATCGCTCACCGACGCCCAGAAGATAGAACCCGACTATGAGGTGGGCGAAGAGGTGAGCGAGGAGGTGAACTTCAGCAAGTTTGGCCGCCGCGCCATACTCAACCTGCGCCAGACGCTGGCCTCGAAGATACTCGAGCTGGAGCACGACTCGCTGTACAACAAGTACAAAGACAAGGTCGGGACCATCGTCAGCGGCGAGGTATACCAGATGTGGCGCCGCGAGGTATTGCTCATCGACGACGAGGGAAACGAGCTCCACCTGCCCAAGGGCGAGCAGATTCCGGCCGACGCATACCACAAGGGGGAGACCGTGAGGGCCGTGGTGCTGCGCGTGGACAACGAGAACAACAACCCGCGCATCATCCTCAGCCGCACCAGCCCCATGTTCCTTGAGCGCCTGCTCGAGGCCGAGGTGCCCGAGATTGCCGACGGGCTCATCACCATACAGCGCGTTGCGCGCATGCCGGGCGAGAGAGCCAAGGTGGCGGTAGAGAGCTACGACGAGCGCATAGACCCCGTGGGAGCCTGCGTGGGAGTGAAGGGAAGCCGCGTTCACGGCATCGTGCGCGAGCTGTGCAACGAGAACATCGACGTCATCAACTACTCGAGCAACACGCAACTCTTCATACAGCGCGCCCTCAGCCCGGCCAAGGTGTCGAGCATCACGCTCGATGAGGAGAACCGCAAGGCCGAGGTCTACCTGCAGCCAGAGGAAGTTTCGCTTGCCATAGGCCGCGGGGGAATGAACATCAAGCTCGCCAGCATGCTCACGGGGTTCACCATCGACGTGTTCAGGGTGGTCAGCGAGGGCGAGGCCGACGAGGATATCTACCTCGACGAGTTCGCCGACGAGATAGACCAATGGGTCATCGACGCAATCAAGTCCATCGGGCTCGACACTGCCAAGGCCGTGCTCAACGCCCCGAGGGAGATGCTCATCGAGAAGGCAGACCTTGAGGAAGAGACCGTTGACCACGTGCTCAACGTGCTGCGCGCCGAGTTTGAAAACTAAAAAATAATGAAAGACGGGCTTTTGCCGGACTATGTTCATGGTTCATGACGCTCATGTTCACGGGGCCGGCAGCCGTAGGCACCAAGCAGTGCAAGCGGCCTCGGGGGATTGCGTTGTGGATTGTTGAATAAGAAGAAATAAACTTTTATATGAGCATCAGATTAAACAAAGTATTGACAGAACTGAACATAGGATTGCAGACGGCGGTCGACTTCCTTAAGAACAAGAAAAGCCTGGGCGAGATAAAGGACGACGCAAACGTCAACACCAAAATCTCTGACGAGCAGTATCATGCGCTCGTGAGCGCCTTCAAGGGCGACAAGGACATCAAGAGCGAGGCTGAGAAGATGTTTGCAAAGAAGTCCAAGGACAAGAAGTCGGACAAGAAGTCGTCGAAGGCGGAAGACTTGCTGGGCCACAGGCAGCGGTTCAAGCCGCTGGGCAAGATAGACCTCGACAGCATTGGCAAGAAGCCGGCACAGCAGGCGCAGCCGGCAAGCGAGCCGAAGGCCAGCCAGCCAGCCCCGGCACCGGCCGAACCTAAACCCCAGCCGGCGGCAGCCCAGGCCCAGGCACGGCAGCCCG
>ERZ773136.709-NODE-709-length-36379-cov-11.103761_pt1 | contig 36379 bp, 30 predicted proteins | sample MGYA00580855_ERZ773136 | MGnify/ENA primary metagenome ERZ773136 (study PRJEB29015, sample SAMEA2737860) | human gut metagenome | biome: human gut; feature: human-associated habitat; material: faeces | place: China | collected 2012 ... | reverse complement strand
GGGGCTTGCTGGTGATGTCGTAGACAATTCTGTTGATGCCCTTGACCTCGTTGACAATACGCACGGAGACGCGGTCGAGCACGTCGTACGGGATGCGCGTCCAGTTGGCGGTCATGAAGTCCGTCGTCGTGACGCTGCGCAGCGCAAGTGTATAGTCATACGTGCGGCCGTCGCCCATGACGCCGACAGAGCGCATATTCGTCAGCACCGCGAAGTACTGGTTCATCGTCTGCTCAAGGTGTGCCTTGGCGATCTCGTCGCGGAAGATGAAGTCCGCGTCGCGCAGGATGTCGAGCTTATCCTTGGACACCGCGCCGAGGCAGCGAATGGCCAGACCCGGCCCCGGGAACGGCTGGCGCATGACCAGATACTCCGGCAGGCCGAGCTCGCGGCCGAGCGCACGCACCTCGTCCTTGAACAGCAGACGCAGCGGCTCAATGATCTCCTTGAAATCCACAAAGTCCGGCAGGCCGCCGACGTTGTGGTGGCTCTTGATGACGGCAGCGACATTCGTGCCGGATTCAATCACGTCGGGATAGATCGTACCCTGAGCCAGATAGTCCACGGAGCCGATCTTCTTGCCCTCTTCCTCAAAGACGCGGATGAACTCCTCGCCGATGATCTTGCGCTTGGTCTCCGGGTCGGAGACGTCCTTCAGGCGCGTAAGGAAGCGCTCCTCGGCGTTGACACGCACGAGGTTGATGTCCCAGTTTTTAAATGCGGCCTCGACTTCATCGCCCTCGTTCTTGCGCAGCAGACCGTGGTCGACAAAGATGCACGTGAGCTGGCTGCCGACGGCCTCGGCCAGCAGCGCCGCCGCAACGGAGGAGTCCACGCCGCCGGAAAGCGCCAGCAGCACCTTGCCGTCGCCGACCTTGGCGCGGATGTCCGCAATGGACTTGCGCATGAAGTCACCCATCGTCCACTCGCCGGTCGCGCCGCAGACCTCATAGAGGAAGTTGCGCAGCATGGCCCGACCATACTCGGTATGATTGACCTCCGGGTGGAACTGCACGCCATAAAACCCGCGCGCTTCGTCACAGATGCCGACCGTTGGGCAGGCATCCGAGTGCGCCACGAGCCGGAACGACTCCGGCACCTTGGCCATATAGTCCCCGTGGCTCATCCACGTGATGCTCTGCTCCGGCAAGCCGCGGAAGAGACGGCAGTCAGTATCGAACCAGGTCTGCGTCTTGCCGTACTCGCGTGCGGTGTCCTTTCCGGCAGCGGTCACTTCCCCGCCGAGATACTGCGCCATGAGCTGGCAGCCGTAGCAGATGCCGAGGATTGGGATTCCGAGCCGGAAGATCTCAGGATCTACCTGCGGCGAACCTTCAGCGTACACGCTCTGCGGGCCGCCGGTGAAGATGATGCCGATGGGGTCAAAGGCACGGATCTCATCCACGGTCATTGTGTTCGGCTTGACTTCGCAATACACATTGCACTCGCGCACACGGCGCGCAATGAGCTGATTATACTGTCCTCCGAAATCGAGGACGATGACAGACTGATTCGGCATGGATGACGCTCTCCTTATTCGACAGTAACGGATTTCGCGAGGTTTTTCGGCTTATCGATCGCGCAGCCGTTGGCTTTTGCGACGTAATATGCAAAGAGCTGCAGCGGCACGATCTCCGCCGGGACGACGAACAGGTCGTCCATGCGCGGTACGAGGATCACATCGTCCGCCTCGGAATAGATGGCGCGATTGCCCTCGAGCGCCACACCAAGCACGCGCGCACCGCGCGCCTTGACCTCTTTGACGTTGCTCATGGTCTTATCAAACAGCGGCTCGTAGCACGCGACGGCGATGACGAGACGGTTCTCCTCAATGAGCGCGATCGTGCCGTGCTTGAGCTCGCCCGCAGCATAGGCCTCCGAGTGCAGGTAGGAGATCTCCTTGAGCTTCAAAGAGCCCTCCATGCAGACGGCGTAGTCCACATTGCGGCCGATGAAGAACAGGGACGGATTGTTTTTATAGCGCTCGGCAAGCTGCGCGATCTGCGGGTTGAGATCGATGGCGCGCTGCACCATCTGCGGCAGAATCATAAGATCGTCCGTGAGCTTTGCCGCCTCTTCCCTGCTCAGGCAGCCGCGCTTCTCGCCCAGATAGAGCGCCAGCAGATACAGCACCGACACCTGCGTGGTGTAGCCCTTCGTGGTCGCAACGGCGATCTCCGGGCCGGCCCAGGTGTAAATGACATCGTCCGAGATGCGGGCGATCGTGCTGCCGACGACGTTGACAATCGAGAGCACATAAGCGCCCTTGGACTGCGCCTCGCGGATGGCGGCGATGGTATCCGCCGTCTCGCCGGACTGCGAAATAATGATCATGAGCGTATGCTCGTCCACGATCGGGTCACGGTAGCGGAACTCACTCGCAAGGTCAGCATCGACCGGAATGTGCGTGAGCTTTTCAAGCGCATACTTGCCCGCCTGCCCCGCGTAGAACGCCGAGCCGCAGGCCGTGATCATGATCTTGTTGAAGCCCATGAGCTGCTCATCGGTCATCTTCAGCTCGTCAAACACGACGCGGTGGTCTTTCACGCGCGGGTCAAGCGTGGACTTGATGGCACGCGGCTGCTCCATGATCTCCTTGAGCATGAAGTGCTCGTAGCCGCCCTTCTCGGCAGCCTCGATGTCCCACGCGACGCGGGAGACGGGCTTCTGCACGGGCTTTCCGGTGCAGTCAAAGACGGTATAACCGTCAGCACGCACCTCGGCGAGCTCACCGTCGTCGAGATAGACCACATTTTTCGTGTGCGACACGAGCGCCGTCACGTCGGAGGCGAAGAAGTTCTCACCCGCGCCGACGCCGATGATCAGCGGGCAGCCGTTGCGCGCGAGGAACATCTGGTCCGGGCAATCGGCGCACAGGATGCCGATCGCATAGCTGCCCTCCAGACGGCCAAGTGTCTTCATGACGGTGTCCTTCAGGTTGCCGTCGCCGGTATAATACATATCCAGCAGGTGCACAATGACCTCCGTGTCCGTCTCGCTGTGGAACACGAAGCCCTTAGCCTGCAGCATCTCGCGCAGCTCCATGAAGTTTTCGATGATGCCGTTTTGCACGATGGCGAACTTGCCGTCATTGCTCACGTGCGGGTGGGCATTCGCCTCCGTCGGCGCGCCGTGCGTTGCCCAGCGCGTATGGCCGAGGCCGATATAGCCGTGAAGGTCGCTACCGTCATGCGTTTTGGCCAGCAGATTCTTGATCTCGCCGCAGGCCTTGGCAAGCTCGATCGTGCTGCCGTCGAGCACGGCGATGCCGGCCGAGTCATAGCCGCGGTATTCGAGCTTCTGCAGCCCTTCGAGAAGGATCGGCGCAGCCTGCTGCGCGCCGACGTATCCAACAATTCCACACATAGTCGGTTCTCCTTATAGTTCTATAAAAATCCGTCTTATCCTGATTCTATGCCGACACCCTGCAAATACGTACAGAATGCCAAAATAGCATGCTAAATTTTATACCGTTATCCCGCCCATGTCAAGTTGCGGTTTGTGAACATGCTATGTGACGGTGTGCCAATCTAAGAAACCGCCAGTTTGTCAAAGTAAACTGGCGGCACGGGAAATAAGTGTTTCGTGACACACTTGAGACAAGTACTTAGACACTCACGGCTTGTAAAAAGATATAACTTATAACTATGGTGTCATCGCATCTTCCTCAAAATCAATTGCCCCAAAATATTTGAGAATGAGCGGACGTGCATCCTCCACGTGAAATCCCGAAATTATGAGAGCGCGGAAAGGGTAACGAAGCCAATACGCTATGACCGATGAATGCTTTTCAAACCGTCTGCATCCTTTTGAACTTATGACGTAGGCCGTTCTTGCATCCCACAATGTATGTGATACTTGCTGAACGTCCTCCCATGGCAAGAATTGAACGGGAAAAAACGGAAAGTAGCGATAAAGTCCTTTCTCATTTATACGCTCATTTTCTGAACCCGCAAAAAGCAAAGGCACGCTAATATCACAAGGTAAATGCAAGACACACAGTCGATAGGAACAAGCAAAATAATGATTATTGGCGCCAAAGATAAAACGAGCGCAACATAATTTGGCCCATTTTTGAATTGATCAGGTGACGTTGCCCGGTGTGTTGATTTTTGAAACACAAATCCAACGCCCTCCTGTTGAGGAATATTACTTATCCATTTCTGTACAATAGATTATATCTGAAAAACACAATCATCGCAACTATAACAATACGGCGCACATCCCCACGCGCCGAACGCCGCCGGAAGAAAGGCAAACGCCGACAAAAACGCTTGCAAAAATTGCATTTTTCTGCTCTGCATACTTCCATCCTGTCCGCAGAAAATAGTAGCGGGTCAAGAAACCCAAAACGAGAAAAGGAGATGGAAAACGAAATGGCTACTTCCAACAGCAACAATCTGGTCAACCCCAATGCCCGCGAGGCGATGAACCGCTTCAAGATGGAAGCCGCTGCGGAAATGGGCGTAAACCTCAAGCAGGGTTACAACGGCGATCTGACGTCCCGTCAGGCCGGCAGCATTGGCGGCCAGATGGTCAAGAAGATGATTGCCGCCTACGAAAACGGCATGCAGTAATCTGAGCAAAACCCCAAAAAGCAGGGCCGCGGAATTCCGCGGCCCTGTTTCCTGTTTGCATCATTTCCCGGGATAAGCGGCGAAAAACGCCTCGATCACGGCGGCCGGGGCTGTGCATGAGCCTTGGATCATGGTCGGCTTGCCGCCGCCGCGGCCGGAGATGGCGGCGTTTATGGCCTTCGCCTCCGCGCGCAGATCGACCGTGCGGCTGCCGATGATATAGCGATAGCCCTCCGCGTCGCAGCCGGTGAAAGCGGCGCAGACGCCGCCGGCAAGCAGCATGCCGGCATTGACGAATTCGCGCATGGCGACGGGATCGTCAAAGCGGTCGATGACGCAGATGCTGCCGGGCGTCTCCTGCAGCAGCTGCAGCCGCTGCTCATTGAGACGGCGCTCCAGCTCCGCGGCCGCTGCCTTTTGCTGTGCGATCTCGTCGAACAGACGCTGCACAGCCGGAACAACATCCGCCTGCCGCACGGACAGCTGCGCTGAAAGCGCCGCAACCTGCGCGCTCTTTTCCCGATAGTCCGTCTCCGCATCCGACCCGCACAGGATCGTTACACGCACGCCGCCGCGGTGGCGCATGACCGATGTGAACTTGATGGCGCCGATCTCGCCCGTGTGCGACACATGCGGCGCGCAGCAGGCGCAGACATCGTAACCCTCCACGGTCACGATGCGCACATCCTCCTTCAGGTCGAGCTTGCTGCGATATTCCATATGCGCCAGCTGCTCCGGTGCCGGGTACTCCGTCCGGATTGGCACATTGCGGTACACGGCCTCGTTCGCAAGCCGCTCGATGTGCATGAGCTGGGGCCACGTGAGCTCGCCGTTATAGTCCATCGTGATTGCGTCTTCCCCGAGGTGGAAACCGACGTTGTCAAATCCGTATTCGCTGTGGACCAGTCCCGAAATGATGTGCTCGCCCGAGTGGCCCTGCATGCGCCGGAAGCGCTGCGGCCAGTCGATTTCCCCGCGCACCTGCGCGCCGAGCGTGAGCGGCGCGTCCGTATAGTGCACGATCGCATCCGGCAGCAGCTGCACGTCCAGAACGCGCGCGCCGCCGAGCACACCGGTATCGGCCGGCTGGCCACCGCCCTCCGGGAAAAACACCGTCTGATCGAGCACGACAGCATAGCGCTCCCCATCCGGGTCACAGCGCAGCACGGTCGCGGAAAAATCGCACCGATGGCTGTCGAGATCGTATAATTTCCTGGTCATGGTCAAATCCTCCATTTCTCATATTAGTATAGCAGGAATTTTCGTCGCTCTCAACCCTTGCTTATTTGTGTCGAATATCGTATCCTTGAGCCACTACAGAAAAAAGGTGATACATATGAACCAGAAACTCAGAAACCTCGTCTACACCGCCATGCTCATGGCGCTGTGCTGCGTGGCGACGCTCGTCATCAAGATCCCGACCGTGACCGGCGGCTATCTCAACGCCGGTGACATTGTGGTCGTGCTCGCCGCCCTGCTGGCTGGCCCGCTCTACGGCGGCGTGGCAGCCGGTTTTGGCTCGGGCCTGGCGGACATGATCTCCGGCTATATGAGCTATGCCCCCGGTACGCTCGTCGTCAAAGGGTGCGCCGCCGTGGTCGCAGCGCTGATTTTCCGTGCCTGCCGCAAAAAGAGCTTCGGCTTCGCGCTGCTGAGCGCCATCTGCGGTGAGATCGTGATGGTGCTGGGCTACTTCGTGTTTGAGGACTTTGTCCTCGGTTACGGTCTGGCTGCCGCCGCTGAGATCGCAGGCAACGCCGGACAGGCTGCCGTCGGCATCGTGGGCGGTCTGGCACTGTACTTTGCGCTGAACAAAGTGCCCCAAATTCGCGATTTCTCCGAGGCTGCGCTGGCGAAAAAGCAGAAATAAATCTACTCCATATGCAAAACAGCCGCTCCCGGCCGGGAGCGGCTGTTTTTATTATCGCTTTTCATACCACGCGCACGCGGATGACCTCCGGGATGCGGTCGATCTTTGCCACCTGATCGGCATCCAGACGGCCGTTGAGGTCGATCATGGCGTAGGCATATGCGCCGTAGGCCTTGTTGATCATGTTTTCGACGTTCAGGCCCGTGCTGCAGGTGATCTCCAGGAACTGGTTGAGCATAGTCGGCACGTTCTGGTGCAGGATGCACACACGGCTGACGCCCATGCGCTCGAGCGTCGCGTCCGGGAAGTTGACGGAGTTTTTGATATTGCCGTTGGCGAGATAATCATAGAGCTCGCGCGCAGCCATGACGGCGGACTTCTCCTCGCTCTCGGGCGTGCAGGCGCCCAGATGCGGCAGCGCGATGATATTCTCCACGCCGACGACCTTCTCATTGGGAAAGTCCGTGACATACTTGCCGACGCGGCCGGAGGCGATGGCGGCGAGCATGGCATCATCGTCCACGATCTCGGCACGCGACTCGTTGATGATGCGCACGCCGTCTTTCATCTTGGAAAATGCCTTGGCATCGAGCATGTGGAACGTCTGGTCCGTATACGGCACGTTGATGCTGATATAGTCCGCCTTGGCGTAGATGCCGTCGAGGTCCACCTCGTGCTTGACATCGCGAGAGAGACGCCATGCCGCGTCCACGGACAGGTACGGGTCGTAACCGCAGACATTCATGCCGAGATTCACGGCGGCATTGGCGATGAGCGCACCGACGGCGCCGAGGCCGATGACACCCAGCGTCTTGCCCATGAGCTCCGGACCGGCGAACTGGGACTTGCCCTTCTCGACAAGGGCAGGAATGTCTTTGCCCCTGCCGTTGAGGCGCTTGACCCAGTCGATGCTGCCGAGCACATCGCGCGATGAAAGCACGAGCGAGCAGAGAATCTGTTCCTTAACCGCCTCAGCGTTTGCGCCGGGCGAGTTGAACACGACGATGCCGCGGTGGCAGCAGTCCTCAAGCGGGATGTTGTTCGTGCCGGCACCGGAGCGCGCAATGGCGATCAGGCTCGGCTCAAAGGCATAACTGTGCAGGTCGGCCGAGCGCAGGATCAGGCCGTCGGGATCTTGTATGTTCTCCCCGACAACGCAGCCGCGCTCTTCGAGCTTCTGCAGGCCGCAGGGGGATATATGGTTCATGGTCTTGATTTTATACATGATGTTCTACCTCAAACTGTTTCAGATAATCCACAAGTGCATCCACGCCCGCCATCGGCATGGCGTTATAGAGCGAGGCGCGCATACCGCCGGCAATGCGGTGCCCCTTAAGATTCAGCAGACCGCGCGCCGCCGCACCGCTGATAAACTCCTTATCGAGCGCATCGTCCCCGGTGCGGAACGTAACGTTCATGTCCGAGCGGGAGCCCGGCTGGGCGCAGGCATGAAACAGCGCGCTGTTATCCAGAAAATCATACACCTTTGCGGCGCGCGCATGCTTGAGTTCCTGCATACCTGCCACGCCGCCCTGCCGCTCAAGCCACGCGAGCACGAGGCCGAGGATGTAGATGCACCAGCACGGCGGAGTATTGTACATGGAGTCCTTGTCGATCATGCGCTGATAGCTGTACATGATCGGCGTGATGGGCAGTTCATGACCGGCAAGGCTGCGGTCAACAATCGCGACCGTCAGTCCCGCAGGTGCCATGTTCTTCTGCGCACCGGCAAAGATCACACCGTATTTTGACACGTCGACCGGGCGCGAGAGAATATCCGACGACATGTCGCACGCGAGCGGCACGCGGCCGGTCTCCGGCACGTACTGCCACTCGGTGCCGTAGATCGTGTTGTTGGCACAGTAATAAAAATAGGACGCGTGCGCATCGAGCTGCAGTTCGCTCTGCTGCGGGATCCGGGTATGGCCGCAGGTGGAGGTATCCGCCGCGATGTGCACCTTGCCGTACTTCTCGGCTTCTTTGGCCGCATTGCCGGAAAAATGCCCCGTCACGGCATAGTCCGCCGTCCCCTGCTCGCCCATCAGATTAAGCGGGATCATGGAAAACTGCGCCGTGCCGCCGCCCTGCAAAAACAGGATCTCGTGTGTGTCCGGCACGGACAGAGCGGCGCGGAACCGCGCCTTCACGTCCTGAAAAATATCCGAAAAGGCCTGACTTCGGTGACTCATCTCCATCACGGACATGCCCGTGCCATGATAATTAAGCAGTTCTGCCTGCGCCTGACGGAGCACTTCCTCCGGCAGGACCGACGGTCCGGCAGAAAAATTGAACGTTTCACTTCGGGTCACAGAAATCGCCTCCAAGGATCAAAATTCGTCACATACAGCACATTCTGCATGGATTGAGAAAATTCTAACACGTTCCACGAAGCGCGTCAAACCAAATCCCCCACAAGCATTTGCCCGGAAACGGCAGAGATTTTGACATTTTTCACAAGTCCGCGCAGATCGTCCCCAGCGACGCGCACCAGACAATAGTTATCCGAGTGCCCGACCCAGTTTCCGTCGTGCTCCGTCTCGAACAAAACGGGCAGGATCTGGCCGACCTGCTGCGCCAGATAGCGCTGCTTGCAGGCATCCGCCGCGCGCTGTGCTTCGTGCGCGCGTGCCGATTTGACCGCGTGGCTGAGCTGCTCCGGCATGGCGTCCGCTTTTGTGCCGGGGCGGCGGGAATACGGAAACACGTGCACGGCCGCGAAGCCGACCTGCTCCAAGAATTCCACCGCGGCCGCCTGATCCACCTCTGTCTCACCGGGGAAGCCCGTGATCATGTCCGCCGTGAGCGCACAGCCCGGGAAATACCGCCGCAGCCGCTCGACGCAGACGAGGAACTCTGCGGTGCTATATTTACGGTTCATGCGTGCGAGCGTGCGGTCGCACCCGCTTTGCAGCGAGAGATGAAAATGCCGACAGACCCGCCCGGTCGCGGCGGCACGGCGGCAGAAGTCCTCCGTGATGACCGTCGGCTCCAGAGAGCCGAGGCGCAGGCGCATCTGCGGCGCAGCAGCCGCGACCGTCTCTACGGCGTCGGCCAGTGTCAGCTCGCCCGGCAGATCCCGGCCGTAGGACGCGATCTCGATGCCGGTCAGCACCAGCTCCCGGTAGCCCTCGGCGGCCAGATGCGCCGCCTGATGCGCCATTTCATCCAGCGGCAGGCTGCGGATGCGGCCGCGCGTATACGGGATGACGCAGTAGGTGCAGAAATTATTGCAGCCATCCTGAATTTTCAGCATCGCGCGTGTGCGCCCGTAGGCAGCACCTGCCGGCAGCGGTTCAAAGTCAAAGCGCTGGAACGGATTATCCACGCACGTGACGGGCGTGTGCTCGCGGAATGCGCGCAGAATGTCATCCACGAACGCCTGCTTGCTGCCACTGCCATGCACCACATCGGCACCGATGGACGCCGCGTCCTCAGGGCTGAGCTGCGACCAGCAGCCGCACACGGCGCACAGCGCCTGCGGGTGCTCCTCGCGCAGCTTGCGGATCATCTGGCGTGACTTGCGTCCGCCCTCCGCCGTGACAGCGCAGGTGTTAACAACGATCAGATCAACCGGATCGCCGTCCGCCGCGGCCGTAAAGCCGTGCGCGTGCAGGAGCGTTTCGATCGCCTGTGCTTCATACTGGTTGACCTTACAGCCGAGGGCGGTTATAATGTAGTGCATAAAAACATCTCCAAATCGAGGTAAGTAATCATGGTTTATCTGGACAATGCCGCAACGACCCGTGTCTGCCCGGAAGCGGCAGAGGCGGCAGTACATATGATGACGGAATGCTTCGGCAACCCGAGCACGACCTATAAGCTCGGCCGCGAGGCCAAGGCCGCCGTGGACAAAGCACGCGGCCAGATCGCCAAGGCGCTCGGCTGCCAGCCGGACGAGGTGTATTTCACGTCCTGCGGCTCCGAGGGCGACAACTGGGCGCTCATCTCCGGCGCGCGGTATATGCGCCGCCGCGGCAGGCACATCATCAGCTCCGCTGTGGAGCACGACGCGGTGCGCAAGTCACTGGACTTTCTGGAAAATGAGGGCTATGAGATCACACGCCTAAAGCCGGACGGCACCGGTGCCATCCCGCTCGAGCGCGTGCGCGCAGCGCTGCGGCCCGACACGATTCTCGTCTCGCTCATGATGGTCAACAACGAAACCGGCGCGATCAACGACATCGCCGCCGTCGCCCGGATGCTGAAGGCGGAAAACAGCATTGCCCTGCTGCACACAGACGCCGTGCAGGGCTTTTTGAAGGTACCGTTCTCAGCCAGAACGCTCGGCGCGGACATGATCACCATCAGCGGCCACAAGATCCACGCGCCGAAAGGCATCGGCGCGCTCTACATCCGCAGCGGGCTGAAGCTGCCGTCCTATATCCTCGGCGGCGGGCAGGAGCGCGGCATGCGCGCCGGCACAGAGCCAACGCCGCAGATCGTCGCCTTTGGCACGGCGGCTGAGATTGGCAGCATGAAAATGGCGGAGGCCACGAAAACCATGGCCGAGCTGCGCGCCCACGCCATCGACCGGCTGACAGCTGAAGTGGACGGTCTCGTCGTCATCGGCGGCGGCTCGCCGCATATCCTCAGCATTTCCCTGCCCGGCTACCGGAGCGAGGTGCTGATGAACTTCCTCGAGGCGCGCGGCATTTACACATCAAAAAGCTCCGCCTGCAAAAAGGGCGGGCGGAGCCATGTACTTGAGGCGATCGGGCTGCCGGCGAACGTGATCGACGGCGCGCTGCGCATCAGCTTTTCGCGCTACACCACGCGGGAAGACATTGACGCGCTGTGTGATGCGCTGCGGGATGCAAAGCAATCCCTCTTCCCGTCACTTCACTGAACCATCCTGCGTATCCTTAAGCGATTCGGGCGGTGCTTCCTTCGGGAGGCGCACCGGCCGCATCGTGGCATCGTCGATGTAATCCAGATCCATATATTCTGCGGTCTCCGTCTGGAGGCCGCGTTTTTTCAGCCCGTCATTGACCAGCTTCTCCAGGCCGGCATAGATCACAACGAACACCGGCACACCCAGCAGCATGCCGATAAAGCCGAACAGGCCGCCGCCGAGCAGGATGGCGAACATGATCCAGAAACCGTTGATACCGGTGGAGCTGCCGAGGATCTTCGGCCCGATGATGTTGCCGTCGATCTGCTGCAGGACGATGATGAAGATGACGTAGATCAGACACTTCATCGGCGAGACGAGCAAAATGATCAGTGCCGTCGGCACCGCGCCGATAAACGGGCCGAACACGGGGATGATGTTCGTCACGGCGACGATCACGCTCACGAGCACGACATACGGCATGCGCATGATCGCACAGCAGATATAGCAGATGACGCCGATGATGGCGGAGTCAATGACCTTGCCGCTGATAAAGCCCATGAACGCCGTGTCCGTGAACCGGATAGCCTTGAGGATGCGCTTGGAGGCCTTGACGGAAAACATGCTGTAGAGCACTTTCTTCGACTTGGCAAGAAACAGCTCCATATTCGACAGCACATAGCAGGCAACGACGAAGCCGATGAGCACATTGAGGATCGCGCGCAGGACGGCGTAAATGCCGGTCGTCACGCTCGTGACCACCTTGCCCATGGACGGCAGCAGCGCAGTCTTCGCCCAGTCGAGCAGGCTGTCCGACACGTTTCCGGTTGCGGAGAGGAGCACTTCCTCCACCTCGGGATTGTTCTCAAAGAACTTGTTGATCCACCCGGTGATCGTGTCATAGTAATCCTGCGAGTTGAGCACGATGCTCTCCACGCTCGTATAGATCTGCGGGATGATGAGCCAGATGAGGGCGGCGATGATGAGCAGCGCGACCAGAATCGAGAGCGCGACGGACAGGCCGCGCGCAAGCGAGGTGCGTACCGGTTTTTTCGGCCGGATCTTTTTGAGCAGTGGCTCAAAGAGCTTGCGCTGGAACACCTTGGTCAGCGGCCAGAGCAGATAGGCAATCACCAGGCCCCAGATGATCGGGCTGAGGATGCCGAGCAGCGAGCTGATCGCATCGCCGATTGATTTGCCGTGCTGCAGCAGCATGTAAAACAGAATGCAGCACGCGATCACGCCGAACGCCGTGATGCCCCAGCCGAGGTATTTGTTTTTCGGATCAAATCGCTTCATAAACCGTCTCCCCCATCGCGCCCGACAGCGCCTGCCTGTGTCTGTAATCGGTCTGATTCATTTTACTATCATGTGCCCGCACCGTCAAGCCGGTAATACCGGGCTTTTCGTACATTTGCGACACGATGTGCCGTATCTTGACACGCTCTGAGCGGTTCGGTGTGCAAAAGCCTGTGCAAATTGTGGGAACCCGGACTGCTTTTCCACGCGCCCCCGGCATAGGGTGATAAGGAGAAATCAACGGAAAGGGCTGAGCATATGAAACAATGGACCTGTCTGCTGCTGGCAGCGCTGCTGCTGCTCACACCCGCAATGGCGCTCGAGCAGCCAACGGACGAAGAGCTGAAGATATCCGCGCCGTCGGCGATCCTGATGGAGCGCTCGACCGGTACGGTGTTATACGAGAAAAACGCCGACGAGCACATGTCCCCAGCCAGCGTGACGAAGATCATGACGCTGCTGCTCATCATGGAGCAGCTCGACAGCGGCCAGCTCGCCACGAGCGACATCGTGACCGCCAGTGCCCATGCCAGCTCTATGGGCGGCAGCCAGATCTGGCTCAAGGAGGGCGAACAGATGAGCGTGGACGAGATGCTCAAGTGCATTGCCGTCAACTCCGCCAACGACTGCGCCGTCGCCATGGCTGAGCACATCTCCGGTTCCGAGGAGGCATTCACCAAGCGCATGAACGACCGCGCAACAGAGCTGGGCATGGACAATACGCAGTTTCTCAACTGCACGGGTCTGACCGACGACCCAGGCCACTACACGACGGCGCGCGACATTGCGTGCATGTCCCGCGCACTGCTGGCCCATCCGCGCATCCGCGAGTATACCACCATCTGGATGGACACCGTGCGCGACGGCCGCTTTGGTCTCGCCAACACCAACAAGCTCATCCACGCCTATCCCGGCGCGACCGGCCTGAAAACCGGCTACACGCAGCAGGCCATGCACTGCCTGTCGGCAAGCGCCGAGCGCGATGGCGTAGAGTATATCGCCGTGGTACTGCACGCCGAGAGCTCCAAGGCGCGATTTGCCGATGCAGCGACGCTGCTCAACTTTGCCTTTGCCAACTATTCACTCTATTCCATCGCAGCCAATGTGGTCATTCCGCCCGTGCGCGTACGCTTTGCAGAAACGGACAGCGTGCAGCCGGTGCTCTCCGGTGCAGACGCCATCGTCGTGCGCAAGGGCACGGCCGCGCCGCAGACGGACATCGCGCTTGACGAAGACCTGTGCGCCCCGCTTGAGCCGGGCGCACAGGTCGGCACCGTGACCATCACCGGCAGCAGCGGCGACACGTTGATCCTGCCGCTGATCGTTCCGGGCGGCGCTGCGCGCATCTCAACGACGCATCTCTGGCTGCAGCTGCTGCGCGCACTGTGAGACAGCAGATTTTCGGTTGCGAAATCCGGATTATCGTGTATACTGGTGATATCCTTTAAGAGAGAAGGTATCGCAATGATCAAAGTGGATCTCTCCGGCGCGGCCGGATTTTTTGACCCCGCAGGGCCGGACTACGCAGCAGCTGCACAGGCGCACCGCACGCTGCTCGAGCACACGGGTGCCGGTAAGGATTTCACCGGATGGCTCGATCTGCCGGAGCACATGCAAAACGGAGAGCTTAAGCAGATCCTCACCGCCGCATCCCGCATCCGCGGCCGAGCACAGGCGCTGGTCGTTGTGGGCATCGGCGGTTCGTATCTCGGTGCAAAGGGTGCCGTGGAGCTGCTGCGGCCGCGGCCGCAGCCCGGCGATCCGAAACTCCTCTTTGCCGGCAACTCTCTGTCCCCGGACGCGCTGATGCATCTGCTCGAGGAACTGGGCGATCTGGATTTTGACCTGAACGTGGTCTCCAAGTCCGGCACAACGCTTGAGCCTGCGCTTGCGTTCCGGATGTTCCGCGGCCTGCTGGAGGCAAAATACGGCCCGGAAAAGGCCAAGAAGCACATCTTTGCCACGACGGACGCCCACCGCGGTGTACTCAAGCACATGGCCGATGAAGAGGGCTGGGAGACGTTCGTCATCCCGGACGACGTCGGCGGGCGCTACAGCGTGCTGTCTGCCGTCGGCCTGCTGCCGATGGCCGCCGCCGGCATCGACGTGCAGGCCGTAATCAGCGAGGCCATCGAGGCCTTTACCGCCATGAACGTGCAGTCGCCCGAAAACCCTGCCTGGCAATATGCCGCCGCGCGCCAGCACCTGTATCAGCTCGGCAAGACGACCGAGATCCTCGCCTGCTACGAACCGTCGTTCCGCTTCATGGCCGAGTGGTGGAAGCAGCTCTACGGCGAAAGCGAGGGCAAAAACGGCATCGGCATCTTCCCCGCCTCCGTCGAATACAACGCCGACCTGCACTCCATGGGTCAGTATATTCAGGACGGCCCGCGCACGCTCATGGAGACCGTTGTCTCGTTCGAGCAGCCGCAAAATGAGTTCACCGTCCCGTTTGCCATGGGCGACCCCGACCGGCTCAACTATCTCGCCGGGCGCAAGCTCAGCAATATCAGCCGCATGGCGCAGGAGGCCGTCAAGGCCGCACACATCGCAGGCGGCGTGCCGAACCTGGAGGTGCGCGTGCCGCAGCGCGACGAGGCCGGGTTTGCCTGGCTCGTGTGTTTCTTCGAGCTGGCTTGTGCCATTTCGGGCTATATGTCCGGCGTCAATCCGTTCGATCAGCCCGGCGTTGAGGCTTATAAGAAGAATATGTTCTCTCTGCTTGGCAAACCGGAGGCAAACTGAGAAAAGTTATCGTTGCAGTCGGCGCGAAAACGTGCTAATCTAGGTATAGGGTATCGCCCTGACTTTCAAAAGGAGTGTGATTGACATATGGTCCAACTGATCATGGGTCTCAAAGGTTCCGGCAAAACGAAGCGTTTGGTGGAAATGGTCGCCACGGCCGTCCGCGAGGAATCCGGTTCTGTCGTGTGCATTGAAAAGGATAAAAAACTTACGTATGACATTCCCTATCAGGCTCGCCTGATCTACGCCTGCGACTATGCATACGCGCTGGGCTCTTACGATTTCTTCAAGGGTTTCCTCAGCGGTCTGCATGCCGGCAACTACGATATCACCCATGTGTTCGTTGACAACTTCACGAAAATGCTCACCGAGGTCTCTGAGCAGCAGATTGCGGAGTTTCTGGCTTGGCTGAATGATTTCTCCGAGCGGGAGCACATTCAGTTCACTCTGTCTCTGAGCATGGATCCTGCAACGACCGGCAGTGAGATCACCAAATACATGATCTGAATCTGGCAAACAGCAAAACCGCCGCTCCGGACATCCGGAGCGGCGGTTTTTTGTGCGCTTTATTCGGCGAGCTCGCGGTACATGGCCGCAGCGTCGTCTTTTTTTGCATTTTCCGTCACGGCGAGCACCTCCACCTTCACGGTGCGTTGGCCGAAGGCAATCTCGATCACATCGCCGACCTTGACGTCATATGACGCTTTGGCTGTGCGGCCGTTGACCATGATGCGCTGACCATCGCAGGCATCATTTGCTACGGTGCGGCGCTTGATGAGCCGCGAAACTTTCAGATATTTATCCAGGCGCATAGGCATCCTCCTGTGAAAAACGCTCCGGGTCAGGCCCGGAGCGTTTGTGCGTTCTTATTTGGAAACAGCGTCCTTGAGTACCTTGCCGGCCTTGAAGACGGGCACGCGCGTCGCCGGGATCTCGATCTCTTCCTTGGTCTTGGGGTTGCGGCCGATACGGGAGCCGCGCTCCTTGATGTCAAACACGCCGAAGCCGACGAGCTGCACCTTTTCGCCGACCTCGAGGTTGGCGGTGATGGTGTCAAACGTCGCATTGACGGCCTTCTCGCTGTCCTTCTTGGACAGGCCGGTCTTTTCGGCAACTGTTGCAATCAGTTCTGCCTTATTCATGATGGTAATCCTCCTACTTCATGTTTGTGTTGGCATATGCCACGATATAGAATTCCGCACAGGCCTCTCACTGCCGTGCAGATTTCTTTCCTTCATTGTCCGCGCTGACAGTCTGCTTGGCCTGCTGCCAGAGCGGCTGCATCTGCGCGAGCGTGCGCTGCTTGAGCGGCACACCGCTGTCCGCCGCTGCGGCCTCCATGGCGGAAAAGCGGCGGATGAATTTTTCGCACGCGGCATGGGCCGCCTGCTCGGGGTCAACGCCCGCAAAGCGCGCAACCTTTACGACAGCAAACAGCAGGTCCCCCAGTTCCTCGGCCACAGCCTCCGCGCCGCCGGAGACCGCAGCCTCCCTCAGCTCCTGTGTCTCTTCGGCGACCTTGTCGAGCGCCGCGGCCATATCCGGCCACTCAAAGCCGGTCTTGGCCGCTTTGGCCTGGATCTTTTCACAGCGCCAGAGCGCCGGCAGACTGCGGGCCACGCAGTCCATCGCCTCGGCGGTGGTCGTCTGCGCGCGCTCGCGCTGCTTGATCGTGTCCCAGTCCGGTGCATCCAGATCATTGCGCCGGAACACGTGCGGGTGGCGGTAGACGAGCTTCCTGCAGGCCGCGTCCGCAACATCGTCAATATCGAAATGCCCGGCCTCACGCTCAATATCCGTGTGGAACAGCACCTGCATGAGCACATCGCCCAACTCTTCCTTCAGGTGCGCCGTATCACCGGCGTCGATGGCCTCACAGGCCTCATACGTCTCCTCCAGGAAGTTGCGGCGGATGCTCTCATGTGTCTGCACCTGATCCCACGGACAGCCGCCCGGCGAGCGCAGGAACGTGATGAGCGTCACAAAGTCGCGCAGGTCATAGCTTTCTTTGCAGAGAAAATCTAACACAATTTTGCTCCTTCTGCAACCCTTTTTTCAAAAAACCATTGAAAATTCAGGATTTTTCGGTGTTATGTCATCTGATATGCAAAACTTTTGCGAGCTTTTCACCCTTCGGGATAAGCTGCAGGTCGGCAAGCGTGATCGCGCGCGTTTTCACGACCGCGATCAGATATGTCACGACCGCGCAGGCCATCGATACGAGCATGGCCAGCGCCGTGCGCTTCCAGCTCAGGTCGCCGCCCATGACAGCAGACAGGCCCGTATACACGCCCCATGCGACGACTGCCATGATCAGCGTGCTCAGCAGCGGACGTGCAAGACAGCGGCCGATGTGCAGCCGTTCGTGCAGCGTCCGGCACAGGAAGATATAGTTCACGATGCAGATGACCACATAGCATGCGAGCGTGCCGACCGGCGCACCAATGATGTTGAGCTCAGGCACCGCGATCAAAAACCAGTTGACCGCGACCTTGGCCACGCCGCCGGCCAGCATCGACCAGACGGGGCAGAGTTCATGCCCGGTCGCCTGCAGGACCGCTGTGGTGATGAGCGAAATGCACACGAACACAGACGCGATGCCAAGCAAAAACAGCAGCGTGGGGCCGGCTGCATTGCTGCGCGGATAGAGCACGTTCACGATCGGGTCCGACAGCACCGCAAGACCGATGCCCATCGGCATGGCGACCGCCGCCGAAATGCGCAGCGCGGACTCCGCGACGGTGTGCCCCTGATCATACTTTTTCTGCACGACCATGGCCGCAATGGCCGGGACGATGCTGATCGTCATCGGCGTTACGAAGGCAGCCGGGAGATTATACAGCGTCTGCACCTTGCCGTAGACGCCGTAGAGCACGTTTGCATATGTCTCGGAATAGCCAAGCGCGGTCTGCAGCCGGTACATGATAAGCTTCGTGTCGATAAGGTTGATAATGCTCAGGACACTGGAGCCGAGCGCGATCGGAATGCTGATGCGCAGCAGCGTGCCGAGGATGCGTCCGGCAGGATCCGGCACATCCGGGTCCGCGACCGGTTTGTCCGGGTAATGCCGGTGCTTATAGATCGCGATGTAGATGAGCGCAAACGCGCCGCCCGCCGTGACGCCGAAGATGGCGCCCGCCGATGCGACCGGCAGGCTCTTTCCCGCGCGCGTAAAACTCCACGCAAGCACAAGGCCGACGGTGACCTTGCCCACGACCTCCAGGATCTGCGAGACAGTGGTCGGCTTCATGTTGCTCATGCCCTGCGCATAGCCGCGGTATGTGCTCGTCAGATACACGAGCACGAGCGCCGGGGACAGCGCCCAGATGCTCTGCGCTGCGCGGACGTTGTTGAGCATGCCGGCCAGCTCCGTCGGGAACAGGAACATGACCAGCCCGAGGATCAGGCCGATGGTGGCAAACGTCAGCCACGCAACACGGAAGATCTTGCGCGCCTGCATTGGCCGGCCGAGCGTGTCCGCCTCGCTGATCATGCGCGAGAGCGCGACCGGCATACCCGCCGTGGCCATGGTGAGAAAGACATTATAAATATTGTAGGCAACGGAAAAATATCCATACCCCTCGTCGCCGAGGATATTGCCGAGCGGGATCTTATAGATCGCGCCGAGGATCTTGATGACCACAACGCCGGCCGCCATAATGGCCGCGCCGTGGAGATAGTTCTGCTTGCTGCTTTCCTGCAAAGCGCACTCCCTCCCCGCAAAAATTTCACGTGCCGGTATACTTTACACTACCGGACAGAAAAAATCAAGGGAATGCACTGCATTCCCCTGATTTGTGGTTTGTTTTTCCGATCAGGCCTTGCGGACGGAGTCGATGTGGCGCGTCAGGTCGAGCATCTTGTTCGAGAAGCCCCACTCGTTGTCATACCACGCCATGAGCTTGACGAAGTGATCGTTGAGCGCGAGACCGGCCTTGGCATCAAAGATGCTGGTGTGCGGGTCGGTGATAAAGTCGGAGGAGACGACCTCGTCGTCGACATACTCGACGACACCGGCCATCGGGCCTTCCGCAGCGGCCTTGACGGCAGCGCAGATCTCATCATACGTCGCAGCCTTCTCGAGACGGCAGGTCAGGTCGACAATGGACACGTCCGCGCTCGGGATACGCATGGAAGTACCGGTCAGCTTGCCCTGCAGGGCCGGGATGACCTTGCCGACAGCCTTGGCGGCGCCGGTGCTGGTCGGAATGATGTTGCCGTGCACACCGCGGGACAGGCGCCAGTTCTTCTTGGAGAAGCCGTCGACGACCTGCTGGGTAGCCGTGTCGGCGTGGACGGTGGTCATGAGGCCCTCGACGATGCCGAAGTTGTCGTTGATGATTTTGGCCAGCGGAGCCAGGCAGTTCGTGGTGCAGGAAGCGTTGGACACGATCTTGATGTCCGGAGTGTAGGCGTCGAGGTTGACACCGCAGACGAACATCGGCGTGTCGTCCTTGGACGGGCCGGAGAGCACAACGACCTGCGCGCCGGCGTCCAGATGATCCTGCGCCTTTTCCTTGGTCAGGAACGCGCCGGTGCACTCGAGCACATACTCGACACCCAGCTCGCCCCAGGGCAGGAGCTTTGCGTCGCGGTTGTTGAGCAGCGCGACACGCTTGCCGTTGACGATCAGGGCCGGGTTCTCGCCGTCCTCGTAATCGACGGTGCCGTTGAAGCGGCCGTGCACGGAATCGTACTTCACGGTATATGCCAGCTGCTCCGGCGTTTTATCCGGCGCGTTGACGGCGACGACCTCGATATCGTCAGCGCAGATTGCGGCACGGAACACCAGTCGGCCGATGCGGCCAAAGCCATTGATACCAATTTTAATCATGCTCTATTCCTCCTGTAATATCTGCTGCGCACAGCACGCAGCGCAATTTCTTACGGCTACATTCTATAACAATTCTGCCGAAAGCGCAACCACATTCTTACCCGCGCGGCAAGTGACGCTGTCCATTTGCAACAAATTTTCGCATTTTTGCTCATTAAAGCTTGTATCTATTGACAATTTCTGCTATACTGTTTTTTAATACATCTTAGGGGGGATTGGAAAATGAGCAATACTTTGATCATCGACTCGCTCAACACACTGTTCTCGATGAGCAGCACCGCCGTGCTCGGCGCACAGGAGCAATTCGTCGCGTTTATGAACCCGGCGGCACAGGAGCTTTTCCGCGGCGACCGCACAAATCACAAGCTCTCCGAGCTGCTGCCGGCGCACATCACGCAAGCCGCGGCCACGGAATTCGTAACGTCCGCGACGATCGAAAAACGGCACGTCATCATTTCCGTAACATCATTTGGTGCGTTCCGGCTGTTTTCGCTCGTGCCGCAAGATGAAAACGTCCTGCGGGCCGGCGCACAGTTCGCGCCGTTTCTGGCATCGCTCAACGCCTTTCGCGCGCTCACGACGTATTTCTCGGACTACGCCATGCAGCTCAGCGATGTGCGCTTCCGGCGCAACGCCGCCGAACTGACGCAGTTTTACTACCGGCTGCTGCGCTTTACCCTCAATGCCTCCACTGCCTCCGGCCTGAGTGACGGCACGCTCGCGTTCATCCCGCAGCTGTGTGACCTGGGCAAAGAGTGCCGGGCGCTGCTGGACAACATCCAGCCGATCACGGACGCCAACGGCATCGTGCTTGAGGTCAGCATCCCGGACGAACCGATCAACTGCGCGCTCGACACGGCGCTCATCCAGCGGATGCTGCTCAACATTCTCGCCAACTGCACGGAGCGCTGCAAGCACGGCGACCGCATCCGTTTTACCGTTACGCAGGAGGGCGAGCACGCCGACATCACCATCTGCGACGACGGCGTGCGCATCCCGCCGTCGAAGCTCGGGACGATCTTCATCCCGCTGCGTGTGACCGGCGTGGATTTTTCCGACCTGAGCAGCAACAGCTTCGGCCTGACGGTCGCGCTCGGCATTGCGGAAAAACACAACGGCACCATTCTGCTCGAGAGCAACGAATGGGGCGGAACCACGTTCCACGTCGTGCTCAGCACGGTGCTGCCGGAGACGAATCTCTTCCACGCGCCGAAAGTACCGTATGCCCACGCGCAGGAAGATCCCATTTTGATTTACCTGTCCGACCGGATGCCGGATCAGGCGCTGTAAGCAATGCAAATAGCAAATGGCGTGCCGCCCAAAATCGGGCGGCACGCCGTCTTTTTACTCGGTCGTCAGGTAACGCGCACGCAGCGTCTCCCGCTCGGGCGCGCCGACACCGAGCGCCTGCGACAGGAAAGTGTCCACGCTGCCATACCGCTCTGCGATCGCATCGCGCGCTGCCGTCAGGAACGCCGCGTCCGCGCGGTCAAACGTGCGGATGACCTCCCGCTCCGCCTCGCTCAGGTCATAGTCCGCGACCGCCGTCAGCAGGCAGTCGGTCGAGGCGGCCATGCGTTCATTCGTGATCAGATAATTTTCCACGATGACCGGCCAGTCCACGCCCAGCACCGTGAGCAGCAGCATCGTGCCGACGCCGACGCGGTCCTTCCCCGCCGTGCAGTGATAGAGCAGTGCGCCGTCCGTCTGCGCGAGCAGGAGCGCAAAAAACCGCCGGTAGTGCGCAATGGAGAATTCCTGCGTGACGAGACTGCGGTACAGCTCGCACATGAATGCCCGCTCCCTGCCGGCCATCGCTTTCGCGTGTGCGACGACGGCGGCGTAGGGGTCGGCATGCTCCTCGCGCGTCAGACCGGCCGCCGCCTGCTGTACGATCGGGCAGTGGACATACTGCACGTCCGGCAGGACGCGATCCGGCTTCTGCTCCCGCTCAAGGTCGGTGCGAAAATCCACGACCGTGCGCAGCGGATAATCTGCGAGCGTCTGCGCGTCCCGCTCCGTGATGCCGGCGAGCTCGCCGCTGCGCAGCAGCAGTCCCGGCCGGATCATGCGGCCGTCCATGGTAGGCAGGCCGCCGAGGTCGCGCGCGTTCGGCGCGCCGCGCAGCAGCCAGCGCTCAAATGCCAAAGAGTTGTTTTCCATTTTGCAGTGCCACCTCCGCGACTTGTTCTGTAGTCATGCCCTTGATTTCCGCAATGCGCGCGGCGATGTACGGCAGGTTGCGCGAGTCGTTGCGCTTGCCGCGGTTTGGCACCGGGGCCAGATAGGGTGAATCCGTTTCGAGCAGCATTCGGTCGACCGGGCAGGCAGCGATCACATCCAGCGCCTTGACGGCGTTCTTATATGTAATCGGGCCGTCAAAGCCGAGATACCAGCCGCGGCGCAGCAGCTCGCGCGCCATCTCCACGCTGCCGGAAAAGCAGTGAAACACACCGCGCAGCCCCGGATAGTCGCACACAATGCGCAGACTGTCGCCGTGCGCCTCCCGGTCATGAATAATGACCGGCAGGTCCAGCTCCAGCGCCAGCTCCAACTGCGCGCGCAGCATGGTTTCCTGCGTCGTCTTCGTGGAGGCATCCCAGTAATAATCCAGACCGATCTCACCGATGGCGCAGACCTTTGGCTGCGCTGCCAGCGCGCGGATCTGATCCAGACTGTCGTCCGTCCAGCCGGCGGCCTCTTCCGGGTGCCAGCCGACGGCGGCATAAATGAAATCATACGCCTGCGCGATGGCGACGGCGCGCTCAGACGTCACGGCACAGTCGCCAGGGTCAACAATCAGTGCAACGCCGCTCTCGTGCACGGCACGCAGCACCTCATCCCGATCCGCATTGAACTTTCCGCTGTCGTAGTGCGCGTGCGTATCAAAATACTGCGTCATTCGGCGTGATAGGTCGCGGCCGGGCGGCGCTTGTGCTCGCTGCGGCTATGATAGCGGTCGATGATGGCCTTGTCGTGCTCGTTGGCTTCGCCGGTGAGGATGTACTTGTCGATGGCGGCATAAGTCACGCCCATCTCCTGCTCATCCGTCTGGCCCTCAAAGAGGCCGGCAGACGGCGCCTTGCGGATGATGTTCTCCGGCGCGTGCAGCCAGGTCAGGAACTCGTAAATTTCCGTCACAGTCAGGTCGGCAATGGGGTTGAAGTCATACGCGCCGTCGCCCCACTTCGTGAAATAGCCCATGTACGCCTCGCTGCGGTTGCCGGTGCCGGCGACGAGGCGGCCCTCGGCCGCACCGATGGTGTAGAGCGTGAGCATGCGCAGGCGCGGGGCAATGTTCGACGTCGCCATCTGATTGAGCGTCGTGACGGCGGAGACCGTCTGCATGACGAGCTCCTTTTCCGCCGTAAGGTCGACCGTGCGCGTCTCGATATTGAACTGCTCGGCCACGGCCAGACCGTCGGTCATGTCCTCGCCGAAGTTGCGCTTGGAGGCACACGGCATCATGATACCGACCGTATTGTCGCACGCGGCCTTGCAGAGGATGCCGACGAGCGCGCTGTCCTTGCCGCCGCTGTTGCCGTAGATGATACCCTTGGCGCCGCTGCCGCCCAGCAGGTCGCGGATAAAGGCGACGCGGTTTTCAAATTCTTTTGCGTAATCTCGCATGATTTCCACTCCGTTTCTTTTGTTACTCCCGGATCATGTCCAGGAATTCTGTTTCCGTAATAATGGGTGTGCCGAGTGAGAGCGCCTTCTGATACTTCGAGCCGGTGTTTTCCCCGGCCAGCAGGTAGGACGTTTTTTTCGACACGGAAGAACTCGTCTTGCCGCCGAAACGCTCAATGATGGCGCTGGCCTCGTCGCGGCTGAAATGCTCGAGCGCGCCGGTGAGCACGAACGTCTTGCCGGCAAAGCGGCGGTCCACGACCTGCTCCTTGGAATCGAAGCTGACGCCCGCATCGCGCAGCAGCCGGATCTGGTGCTGCGACTGCGTGTTGTCAAACCACGCGCGCAGGTACGCGGCCGTCGTCGGGCCGACGTCCGGTATAGCCATGAGTTCATCTTCCGTCGCGGCCATGAGCTTGTCCAGCGTGCCGAAGTGCATGGCCAGCACCTTCGCCGCCTTCTGCCCCACCTGCCGGATGCCGAACGCGCACAGCAGGCGCGCCATGCCGGCGTCCTTGCTCTTTTCAATGGCGGCCATGAGGTTCTCGGCCGACTTTTTTCCCATGTGGTCCAGTGCTGCGACCGACTGCGGCTCGAGCGCATACAGCTCCGCCGGGGAGTGCACGAGTCCCGCCTCGATCAGCGACTGGCACAGCGAGATGCCGAGGCCGTCAATATCCATCGCCTCGCGTGAGGCAAAGTGCGCAATGTTGCGCAGCCGCTGCGCCGGGCACTCCGCGCCCGTGCAACGCAGGGCGGCCCCGTCCGGGTCGCGCACAACGGGCGCGCCGCACTCCGGGCAGGTATCCGGCATATGAAACGGCACCGTGCCCTCCGGCCGCTTGCTGCGCACGACGGAGAGAATCTCGGGGATGATCTCCCCCGCTTTCTGCACAAGCACCGTGTCGCCGATGCGCAGGTCGAGGTTATCGATGAAGTCCTGATTGTGCAACGTGGCGTTCGTGACCGTCGTGCCGGCAAGACGCACCGGCTCGATGACCGCCTTCGGCGTGAGCACGCCCGTGCGGCCGACCTGCACGACGATGTCGCGCACGCAGCTCTCCTTCTTCTCCGGCGGGTACTTATACGCCACTGCCCAGCGCGGGAACTTCGCCGTGCTGCCGAGATACTGCCGCAGCACAAGGTCGTTGATCTTGATGACCGCACCGTCGATATCGAATGGGAACGACTCGCGGTTATCGCCGATCCAGTCGATGCGCGCACAGCAGGCATCGAGTGTTTTACAGCGCTGATACGGCACGACCGGGAAGCCCAGCGATGCCAGATAGTCCAACGTTTCCGTATGCGTGGCGAACGTGCGGTCACTGTCAAACTGGAGGTTGAAGATGATAATATCCAGCTTGCGCGCCGCCGCGACCTTCGGATCCTGCTGACGCACGGAGCCCGCCGCCGCGTTTCGCGGATTGGCCAGCAGCGGCTGCTCAAGCAGCTCGCGCTCGGCATTGAGCGCTGCAAATACTTCATGCGACATATAGACCTCGCCGCGCACGATGAGCTTTGCGGGCGCGCTGTCGAGCTTGAGCGGCAGATTGCGCAGGGTACGGAGGTTTTCCGTCACGTCCTCGCCGGTGATGCCGTCGCCGCGCGTGGCACCGCGGACGAACACGCCGTTTTCATACTCGAGCGACATGGACAGGCCGTCGATCTTCGGCTCGACCGAATAATCATGCGCCTGCGTGAGCGACCCGTCCATGCGCGCGCCGAACGCGCGCAGCTCGTCGAATGAAAACACGTCCTGCAGACTCTCGAGCGGCACCTGATGGCGCACCTGCGCAAAGGTGTTGAGCGCGTAGCCGCCGACGTGCTGTGTCGGCGAATCGGGCGAGGCATACTCCGGATGCGCTGCCTCCAGATCCTCGAGTTTGCGCATGAGCGCGTCATATTCAAAGTCGCTGATCTCCGGCGCGTCCTTCACATAATAGAGAAAATTTGCATGCTCCAGCTGACGGCGCAGCGTCAGAATCTCTTCGCGTACATCCATGTTTTTTACTCCACTTCCACATACGTCTGGGGCACCTTGCCGACGATGACCGTCTCGGCCAGCAGGACATTCGTGCCCACGGTCTCGGCCTGGTGCTCCCAGGGCACCAGAATGTCGAGATCCATCTTCACATTCAGATACAGTTGATATTTGCTCTGGTTGATTGCGGCCGACATGAGTTCATTATGGTAGCTCACATCCGACGTCGTCAGCACGAGGATGCGCACCGGCAGCGGCAGTTTCAGCCCGGGCAGAAAATTCACGCCGAAGAGCGTCTCGAGCGGAATATCCAGCTCGACCTGCCCGTCGTCGCCGTCCATCATATGCTCAAGCACGAGCGAGGACACCTGCCCCACGTGCTCGGTATCAATGCTCACGGCTGTGATTGTCCCATCCGCATCCGTGCGGTAGGTATAATAGTCGCCCTGTACCTGCGCCGTCGCCGCCGTGACGGCAGCATTGATCTTCAACTGCATAAGATCGCAGGCAGAATTGACGGCCAGCTGTGTGATCAGGTGCAGTACGGACACTGTAAAATACGCCGCACCACCCAGCAGAATGAGCACCAACAGCAGCACCGCAAGTCTCCGGTTCAGCCGCGGCGGGCGCCGGCGGGCAGCGGGTCTCCAGCGGCGAGACGCACAAATCATAGCAGATCCCCCCTGCCATGCTATGCAGCGGCAGAGCGATTCATGCACTTAGTGCAGAGATTCTACAATGGCGCAGAAGGTATTGCCGCGCTCTTCAAAGTTTTTGAAGAGATCAAACGATGAGCAGGCAGGCGACAGCGTCACGATATCGCCCGGCTGCGCGAGGCGGTAGGCCATCTCGACCGCCGCGCGGAAGTCCGGTGCCTCGACGAGCGGCAGCTTTCCCGGGTCATAGAAATTCGATGCGCGGATGGCGGAAGCAATGCGCTGTGCCGTCTCACCAACAACGACCGCCGCCTTTGCATGCAGGCAGACCTCGTCGCCGAGCGTGTCAAACGGGATGTGCTTGTCGTGCCCGCCGAGAATGATGACCGGCGGCTTCGGCAGCGCATGCAGACCCGCGATCGTGCGCGAGGGGCTCGAGGCGATGGAATCGTTGATGAACGTGATGCCGTTGAGCTCGCGGATGCGCTCCATGCGGTGCGGCACACCGGAGAAGGTGTGCGCGACCTGAATGCACGCCGCGTTTCCGACCAGGCCGTCGGTCGCGGCAAAGGCCGCCATATAGTTTTCCACGTTGTGCGCACCGGGGATGCGGATCTCGTCAGCATTCAGGATCTTCTCCGCCACGCCGTCATGCGCGCGGTAAATGACGTCGTCTGCGCAATAGACACCGTTTTTCACCGGGCCGATGCTGCTGAAATAGCGCACGTGCCCCGGCGCCTCGGCTGCGAAACGCGGGGTGTGGACATCCTTCGCGTTGAGCACAAGTACGCCGTCCGGCCGCTGACCACGGTAAATGCTGCACTTGGCTGACACATAGTCCTCAAAATCCGGATGCACATCAAGATGGTTCGGCGAAATGTTCGTGATGATGGCCACATCGGGCGCGCAGTGCATGCTGTGCAGCTGGAAGCTGCTGAGCTCGAGCACGGCAAAATCCTCCGGCCGGATGTCCGGGATACGATCAAAGAGCGGCGTGCCGATGTTGCCGCCGAGGTGCACGGTGTGCCCCTGCGCGCGCAGGAGCTCAGCCGTGATGGTCGAGGTCGTGGTTTTGCCGTCGCTGCCAGTGATGGCAAGGATACGGCACGGACAGAGGTTGCAGAATGCCTCCATCTCGGAGGTGAGGATCGCGCCGTTTTGCGCAGCCTTGCGCAGCTGCGGTACGATTGGCAGCACGCCCGGCGTGCGGAAGATAACATCAAAGTCCAGATGCTCGAGATAGTCCGCGCCAAGGGCAAACTTCGCGCCCTGCGCCGCGGCCTCGTCCCCTGCTGTGCTGAGCTGCGCGCGCTCGCGCCGGTCACACACCGTCACGTCGCAGCCGCTGCGCAGCAGCACGCGCACGAGCGGCTGATTGCTCACGCCGAAGCCGATGACGCCGATGCGCTTGTCGCGCAGGTAGTCGATATAATCCGAAAAGGTCATGCTGACACTCCTTTTGAAGAAAAAGAATCTTATAAGCGATTATACCGCCCATTTGACGCGATTACAAGAAAATAAATCGCCGCAGCGCTTGACGTACTGCGGCAGGATGTGTAAAATAGTCGGGCGAGTGAGCCGGACAGCCGCGGGCACGAGCCGAAAGGCTGTGCGTGAGGAAAGTCCGGGCTCCGCAGGGCAAGGATAACGGGTAACACCCGCCAGGGGCGACCCTCGGACAAGTGCAACAGAAAGATACCGCCCGAGCGATCGGGTAAGGGTGGAAAAGTGAGGTAAGAGCTCACTCGCCGGCTGGAGACAGTGCGGCGCTGTAAACTCTATCCGGAGCAACACCGCGGAGGGACATACGGCTGGCCCGGCCGTCCCATGGAGGTGGCTGGAACGCACCGGCAACGGTGCGTCTAGATAGATGGCTGTCGATTACAGAACCCGGCTTACAGGCTCACTCGCAATTGCAAGACCCCGCCGAACGGCGGGGTCTTGCTGTATGCTGCAAAGTGCCGTTGCGCAGCGGGTACGCACCTGCTATAATCGATATACGACGTGCACCGCCGATATTCGTCATACGGAGGCTTGGCATATGTACTACTCGCAGCTCGTAAAAACAGCGTGCACCATCCTGTTTCAGGCGCACAAGGACGATCTCGACAAGGGCGGCTACCCCTACGTGTTCCACCCGTTTTATCTCGCCACGCAGATGGACGACGAAGCATCAACATGCGTGGCGCTGCTGCACGACGTGATTGAGGATCACGGGGATGTGTGTTCCTTCGCGGATCTGGAGCGCGCCGGTTTTCCCGCATCCGTGCTCGATGCACTCCGGCTGCTGACGCACGCCGAGGGCGTGCCCTATATGGACTACGTGCAGGCGCTGGCGAAAAATCCGATCGCACGCAGGGTCAAGTGTGCCGACCTGCGGCACAACCTCGACACTCGGCGGATCGACGGCGCTGCGCCCGCGAAAAAGGGCATCTATCTGCAGGCGCTGGCCTATTTGGAGAAAACGGAATAACAAAAAACCTGTAACCGTTACGGTTACAGGTTTTTTTGGAGCTGCTACCCGGATTCGGACCGGGGACCTCATCCTTACCAAGGATGCGCTCTACCGACTGAGCTATAGCAGCATACAAAGCCCGCGGAGCTTTCGCCCCGCGGGTGGCGACCGAGAAGGGACTTGAACCCTCGACCTCTAGCGTGACAGGCTAGCGTTCTAACCGACTGAACTACTCGGCCTCGTCGCCTCAGCGCTTGTTTAATATACCAGACGAATCGACCGGTGTCAAGTAATTTTTGAAAAAATTTTCGGCGTTTTTCATTTTTCCGCCGCGGCCGGTTTTCCCGGGCGTGAAAATGTCTCCCGGGCAGAAATCACCCGGGAGACACACGCGGGAAAATTACTTTGTGATCTGGAAAGCGCGCGTGATGGGCGCTGCCTGATAGTTGCCGCCCAGAGTCACGACCGTCACAACATAGCGGCCGGGCTCGGTCGGAGGCGTCGTGGTGCTGGAATACGGCTTCCACTTGCTGGTGAAGCCGGAATACAGGTAGTGCACATTCGTCTGCTTTTCAGCAGGCTTACCGTCATACATCAGCGTCACGCCGAAGTCAAAATTCTTCGCTTCCTCAGCGGTCAGCTTGCCGTTGGGAATAGTCTGGTTCCACTGCAGCTTCACGCCGGAGTAGTGCTTTTTCACAACGAGCGCACCCATACCGAAGCCGGTCTCGTAGTTCTTGTTGTTCGTGACGGCACACACGGTATAGATACCTGCCTGATCCGGTGTACCGAAGGCCACGCGGACATTGTCCAGCAGACCCGGCAGCTTGTTGAGCGCCTCGTTGAGCTTGACGAGCGTGTCAATGTCAATGCCGACCTTCTTGAGCAAATCCTTCATAGGCTGCGGCAGCTTGTCGCCCTTGCCGACGATTTCACTCAAGAGCTTGCGCAGCTCGCCGACCGTCGTGCCCTGCTGCATCATCTCCGTGAGCGTCTTCTTGTCGAGGTCTTTGAGCGTCTTGTCAATGAGCATGATGATCGTGCCATTTGTCATGCGCTCGGGCAGCTGCACGAACACACTGGTGGTCACGTCGCTGGTCATGCCGCCATAGATGGTGTAGATGTCGAACTTGTCAGCCGGGTCGGTGGTGACAAAGCCCTCACCCAGCTTATCTTTGGCCTCGTCGGCGTAGATGCTCGTCGAGTGCACCTTAACAGAGACCTTCGCCTTGTTGACCGTGAGGGTGCCCTCCACGTTCTTGCAGGGACAATACTCGTCATTGCCGCTGTAGCTCACGCGGACCTTTTGGTTCTCGCCGGCGCCCATCTGGGGGTAGGTCAGCAGCTTCACCGTGCCACCGGCAACCGGTGCCCAGTCCGGAACACCGCCGCTGATGCCGCCGTCTTCCTCGCCGAGCACATTTTCACCATAGTACTCGAACGTGAAGTCAGCCGCACTCAGCGTGCTCTTTTCGGGCAGCGTGGAGGCGTCCCAGTCGATGAGATTTTCAAAAATTTCCTGCTCCATGACGGCCGGATCCATGTGATAAGTGATGGAAACGCCATCCTTGAGCACGATTCTGCTCTTAATACGATTATCGGACATTTTAACCGTGACGTCATCCAGCTTGAGCGGCTTGTAATCAGCATTGCCGGACCAGCTGAAGTGGATGATCTGGTTGCCAAGACCAAACTTGACGAGAACCAGCGTTTCGTTGCAGTCCAACGGCTTATAGTTCTTAGTAATGCCCGTGATATCGGCGTTGTACTGCACCGTCACGTCGTCGATAGAGATATTCGGATCCGTGCTCTCAAGCAGCGCATCGCGCAGGGCCTGCGCGGTTGCCTTGTAGTTGATGCTCTGATCCTTGTTATAGACCATCGCAACTTCGGTCACGCCCTGCTTGAGCTGGAACGGAGCGTCCGCGCGGCCGGTGACGGCCACATTCCCTTGCCACTGCCAGGCGGCGTAGTTTTTGCTGCCGCCCCAGGTGATGCGCACTTCCTGCGTACCTTCACCGATGGCGGGATAGGTCAGGCCATTGACTTTTCCACCCGTCAGCGCGACCCAAGCATGACCAAGCTTATCAACAGCGCCAGTCGTTGCAGTCGCATAATACTCGATGGTCACATCATCCACGGTCAGAGCCGGGTTCGTGCTCTCAACGACCGCATCCCAGACCTGCTGCCGGATGTTGTCGTAGATCGCCTCGCCGTCAGCGGTGAAGTCAAGCTTGAACGTCGGGTTTTCCTTCGTCACCGCTTCGATGCCCGGGCGCTCGGTGAAGGTCACTGTCGTCGTGGCAGAGGACGCCTTGTAAGTATCGTCGCCCTTGAAGCTGATCTGGATCTGCTGGTCACCCGCAGAAATGGCGGGATAGGTCAGAATACCTTTTGTGCCGCCTTCCAACGGCATCCATTCTTTGCCGATGTTGCCCGCAGAGCCGCTCTCAGCCGTAGCATAATACTCGATGGTCACGTCGCTGACCGTCAACTCGGGTGTGGTGTTCTCCACGACCTGAGCAAAGATGGCCGCGCGCAGCGCGTCAGCATTCAGCGTGCCGTCTTCATTGTACGGCAGCTTCACGCTGGCGCCCTGCTTGAGCGTGATGGACGAAGAGAGCTTCTCCGCCTTCGTCAGCGTCACCGCAGCCTGCGTGCCCTGAACGCGCACGTTATAGTTGCCGTCGCTGTTTTTGGCAAGCGCGGGGTGCTTATAGTAGGTCGTAACCTTGTACTTGCCTATGCCAATCGAGGTTTCGCTTTCAAAGCCGCCGATTGAGCCCCAGTCGGAATGCTTTATACGATCGGTTTTCGTGTCTTTGCCCTCGCACTCGTACTCCCACTGAAGGCTGTCGAGAAGTGCGTTCTGGTCCGCTTCGCTCATCTGGTCAAAGCCGACGACCAGTGCCCGCGTCAAGGCACTGTTCACCTCAGCGTCCGACATACCGGGCTTGATGATGGCCGTACCGTCTTGCAGCGTGTAGCCGCTGCTATCCGCCGCGAGCACGGCCGGCGAGAACGCGCCGACCTGCGACAGAAGCAGGACCGCCAGCAGGCACGCCAGCACCCGCTGCAGTTTTTTACCTGTCATGATGTTTCCTCCTTTGTTTTGTTTCCATTTCGCCACGTTGGTCTTGCATGCCCGCGCATGCATGGGACTCTATCATCCCATACAGGTGTTAAGAACACGTTAACAAATCAGCCAAATTATTTCAATTATTTTATTTAAAAATTGATTGCAATTTCAAAATCAATCTATTTGGATTTTTGATACATGCGAGAAAAAGTGTAACGAAAAACTTTCTGAGCAGAAATCGCATTTTCCCCCTTGCATTTTCGTATTCTGTATGCTATATTATTTGAGCAAATATGATATCCGGGTGTAGCGCAGTTGGTAGCGTGCTTGAATGGGGTTCAAGAGGCCGGAAGTTCGAATCTTCTCACTCGGACCAAAATCCGCTGAAGCAAAATGCTTCGGCGGATTTTTTCGTTAGTAAGAACATCGACCTCAAGCGCGGCAGTCTTGTCACGGTCACGGCTTTTCTCGGCACGATCATTGGCAGCTACTGCGGCTATCTCTTCAGCCAGCAGTCGCCGGACGGCCTTGGCTACATCTCCATGCTCACGACGGTCTTTCTCGGCTTCAAGTTTCTGCTCAAGCCGATCACCGGCGGGCACGGCGCCGGAGCTACATCCGGCCCATCCACCGGCAAGACCGTCCTCGCCATGGTGCTTGGCTGCGGCATCGGCTGGGTCTGCGGCTTTACCGGCAGCGGCGGCGGCATTCTGATGCTGACGGTTTTTACGCTGGTGCTTGGCTATAATCTGAAAGTCGCCGTCGGCACCAGCACGATGATCATGTCGCTCGTCGCGCTGACCGGCGCCGTCAGCCATGTCTCGCTGGGTGCGCAGCTCTTTCCGCTGCCCATGGCGATCGTCGTTGCCTCGTGCCTCCTTGGCGCGGTCGTCTCCGCAAAATTTGCCAACCGTTGTGAGATCCGGCGCCTGAATCGAATTGTCGGCATCGCGCTGATTCTGCTGGGCGCCGTCACACTCCTGATCAAACTGCTATAAGATTTTGATGATAAAAGATCCTGCGCTCTCTGATGGAGCGCAGGATCTTAATTTTTCATCGCTTAGCGCAAAGATTGTTCCATACCTGACAAAAAATTTGAACTTTATGAAGTTTTTTCGGCACCTACAGCATTCGACACGTTTCTACTCCATTCTGTGTTAAACTGCGCATCGCAGCGACCGGAAGACGCGCCGGAAACTGCAAATACGCTGAACAAAAAGGAGATCACCATGGACTTCAAGAAATTGTACTTCACTCTCTTCAACACCCTGAGCGACGCTGTGGAACACATCAATACCCATGACTATGAGGAGGCACGGCTGCTGCTGATCCATGCGCAGCAGGAAGCCGAGGAGTGCTACATCGCAGGCGCGGCAAATAGTTGACCGCACACAGCAGACAAACCGGGCAGAACCGCTTTTGCGGCTCTGCCCGGTTTGCATGGGGAAGCATATCACTGCTTGTTCATAACGTTTTTGCAAAACTCCATCAGGATTGTTGCGACCTGCTCCCGGGACGCGCCGCCCTGCGGATCGAGATATGTCTGGCCGCCGTTGCTTGCACCGGAGATCAGCCCCAGTGCCACGGCATCGGCCAGTGCGTCCTTTGCCCAGCCAGAAACACTGCCTGCATCCGGATAGCCGCTCAAATCTGCCGGTTCCCAGGTATGCTCCAGCTTGAGAATCCGATCGACATAGCCCATGAGGATGACCGCAATCTGCTCGCGCGTGACCGGCTTATCCGGGTCGAATGTCGTGTCGGACGTGCCGGCAACTACGCCGGTCTGATAGGCCCAGAGAATCGGCTTCTCCGCCCAGTGGTTGAAGACATCATCAAACGGCATAGGACCTGAAACTTCCGGCTCACCCTGCAGATTATAGAGGATCTGTACAATCTGCGCGCGCGTTGTCGTCGCCTTCGGCGCAAACCGTTCACCGTCAATGCCCCGCATGAGGCGGTGTGTGTAGCAATAATTGATGCCGTCATAGGCCCAGTCGTGGGACACGTCCGCAAACTTGTCGGCCGTGAGCAGGTTGGCAAAATGGATCTCCGCGTCCAAAAACTGCTCATTTCCGTCTTCATAATAACCGACTCGATCCCAGTCATCCTGAGAGCCGGCATACTCTACAGTCTTCAGACTTGTGCAATCGCTGAATGCACGCATGTTTATTAGTTGCATGGACAACGGAATCCAGACCGTCTCCAGCGCGCTGCAGCCCGAAAAGGCGTTGTAATCGATCTGTTCGACTCCCTCAGGAATGACCACAGAAGTCAGCGCTGTGCACTCGGAAAAGTTATAGTCTTCGATCCACTTGACCGTGCCCGGAATTGTCACACTTGTGAGATTCTTACATCCCTTGCACAAGTCGTTCGGAAAGAGCGTCACGCCCTCCGGAATCACCAGCTCCGTCACGCCGGAATCGCTGAACGCGCCGGTACCGATCTTCTTCAGATTGTTCGACAGCCGAATGGTCTTCAGCGCAGAACAGGCTTGAAACACATAATCACCGATCTCCGTCACGCTGTCCGGGAGCGAGATACTCTGCAGCTCCATACAGCCACACAGAGCATCGTCCCCCAATGTCTCAACGCCGTCCGGGATCGTCAGCTCCTGAAAGCTACAGCTGCGGAATGCAGAACTGCCGATCGTTTTTAAGCTGGAGGGCAATTTGATCTCCTGTAGCTGCTTGCAGCCGGAGAAAGCCGCCTGCATGATCTCCGTCACCGTATCCGGAATCACGACCTCGGTCAGATTCTTACAGCCGCTCATGCCACCGACCGCCTTCAGAGAGGCAGGATAGACAACGCGCGTTACGCTCTCACAGCCGGAAAACGCCCCGGCGCCAAGCTCTGTCAGCGAATTGCCCAACGTCAGTGTCTGCGCATTTTTGCAGTTTTCAAATGCAACGTTGCCGATACTAGTAACACTGTCCGGGATCTCGATTGCCTGCAGCGACGTGCAGTCCGAAAAAGCATACGGCTCGATCGTCTCCAGTTTGTCCGGGAACGTGATGCTCTTGAGCGAAGAACAGCCAGAAAACGCGCTCTTGCCAATCCATGTCACGTTCTCCGGAATATTCACCTCTTTCAATCTTTCGCAATGATAAAAAGTAAATTGACTGATCATCGTCATATCTTTCGGCAAACGTACGCGCTCCAAGTTGCTGCAGTCGGAAAAAGCATGGTTTTCAACCGACGGAACACCGTCACCAATCGTGACCTCTTTGAGTCTGGTACATTTATAAAATGTGTAGGATCCAACAGACTGCAGTGTGCCCGGAAGCGTGACACGCTTCAGATTCTTGCGCTCTTGGAACGCTCTGTCGCTGATCGCCTGGATCGTGACGCCATCGACCTGCTCCGGGACGATCATCTCCGTGACAGTATCATCGCAGTCCACGACTTCGCCCTTTTCCATATCCACATAAATATTACCGCCCGTGACCGGGACGGCCTTGCGCGTGCTCTCGTCCGCGAACGCTGCCGTCGGCAGCAGCGCAGCGAGCATGAGCACAGCCAGAAGGAAGCTGAATATCCGCTTTTTCATATGTTTCTCCTTTCGCCGAAGGTCGGGAACCGATACCGTCCCGCCTCGGAATTCTCTGAGCAAGAGTATACCAGAGCGAAAAAATGCCGTCAATTCCATGATCATAAAATGATCCGCAGCATATACGGTGCAAAATTGCCCGGCACTTCCATGTGCCGGGCAATTTTCCGTGATTACCCGAGCTGGCGGGTCTTTTCAAACGCGGCGTCCACGGCCGCGATGCAGCTGCCGCGAAAACCGCGCTGCTCGAGCGCGTCCACACCGGCGATCGTGCTGCCGCCGGGGCTGCAGACATCGTCCTTGAGCTGCTCCGGGTGCTTGCCGGACTGCAGCACCATCTCCGCGCTGCCGGCAAGCATCTGCGCCGCATAGCGGATGGCTTTCGCGCGCGGCAGGCCGCACTTGACGCCGCCGTCGGCCAACGCCTCGATGAACATATATGCAAACGCAGGGCCGCAGCCGGTGATGGCACAGCCGGCGTCGATGAGCGTCTCGGGGATGGGGTCGACGATGCCCGCGTCCGCCATGAGCGAACAAAACGCCGCGAGATCGGCATCCGTGACATTGCCATTGGCGCAATAGAGCACCACGCCCTGCCCCACGGCACAGGCGGTGTTCGGCAGGATGCGGATGATCTTCTTATCCGCGCCGAGCAGATGCGTGAGCCGCTCGAGCTGCACACCGGCGAGCATGGACACAAAGATGCTCTCCGACGCTGCGATGGGCGCCGCCAGCGACTGCGCGACGCCGTCGATCATCTGCGGCTTGACGCCGAGGAATACGAATTTACTGCCGCTCAGGATCTCGTCCGGCGCGGCCGCCTGACAGCCCAGCCGCTCGGCCGCCGCCGCGCTGTGCGCGGGGCTGCTGCAGGC
>ERZ773136.708-NODE-708-length-36384-cov-7.955683_pt1 | contig 36384 bp, 32 predicted proteins | sample MGYA00580855_ERZ773136 | MGnify/ENA primary metagenome ERZ773136 (study PRJEB29015, sample SAMEA2737860) | human gut metagenome | biome: human gut; feature: human-associated habitat; material: faeces | place: China | collected 2012 ... | reverse complement strand
AGAAAAGCGACTGGTTTTCCCGTCAGGAGTCCGAGACTGTGCCGGACACGTCTCAGAATTCCGATTCCAAGCAGCGCAGAATAGGTTAACCCACGATAAGGGCCTTTTGAGAAAGTGCGTACCCGCAGTGGGCGAGGATATGCCCGGCGGCGATCCGGCTATTATGACCTCTGAAGACATCCCGTTCGATGCCGCGGCCATGCTGGGAGAAGATGGCTTCCATTCGCTCATGGACTCATTGGCCGCGATACAGAAGCCGTGAAATCAACAGGTGGTCATATAGAGCATACTTCGGCATACATAAATTGTCAGGAGCCGGACTGCGCGTATCACGCAGTCCGGCTCCTGACCTGTAAGGAGACAATGGTCGAAAGTAGCCTAAATTGGAAGTAAGATGAAGCCTTTTTATTTGGCGATACGCTCCAGGATTTCGATCAGCAGCTCGGTGGTGATCTTGACGTCCTCGATCTTGCAGGTTTCATTGGGCGTATGCACGTCAAGAAGCGTCGGACCAACGGAGATCATGTCCAGGTGGGGATTCTTCTCCGCAAAGGCACCACACTCCACGCCGGCGTGTACCGGCTCCACGATCATATCCGTGCCGGTCAGATGCTTGTAGGCCTCGCAAGCGATATGGGTCAGCTTGCTGTTGGGATTGACCGCCCAGCCGGGAACATGACCCTCGCTGTCGAAGGTGAAACCGAAGCTATTGGCCAGTGCGCTGCAGATCACACCGATCTGAGTGGCCTGATAGGCAACGCTGCTCCGGGCAAACACCGTGAAGCGCACCATATCCTCGTCCACGGACACCACACCCAAGTTGGCGGAACTTTCTACCAGCCCGTCAATGAACGGACTCATGGTATGTACGTTATTGGGAACCGTGGTCATCAGCCCTACCATACCATAACCAACCTCCCCTGTCAGTACGCGGTCGGGCGCGGTATCACCGAAGGTGGTGGTGAACACCATATCCGATTCGATGTTGCCAAAAACCTCCACGAACTCTGCGCGGAAGGTTTCAATGATAGCCTTGGCCCTGTCCTCCTCGGTGGCAGACAGAACAATGGTGGCGGTGCCAAATGCGGGGATGGCGTTCTTCGCCTGACCGCCGCTGAAGGAGGCCACGCGGTAGCTGACGCCGCCCTGCCGCAGCATAGCCAGCAACGTAGCGATGCTGACCAGCGCGTTGGCGTGACCCTTGTTGATCCCCACGCCGGAGTGACCGCCCAGCAGACCACTGAGAGAAATGGTCAGTGTCTTGCAGCCCACAATAGGCTTTTCCCACTCGGCCTTGTGGCTGTAGTTGAAGAAGTCGCCGCCGGCACAGGAATTGCACAGTGATCCCAGCGTTTCCCAATCCAAATTGACCAGATAGCCGCCGTCAAGATACTTGGGGTCAATGGCGATGGAGTCCATGCCGTCTTCCTCGTTGGTGGTGAAGATGGCGCGGATGGGGCCGTGACGCAGGGTGTCGTCCTGCAGCAGGTACAGGCACATCGCCACGCCGATACCGTCATCGGCACCCAGGCTGGTGCCGTCTGCAGTCAGGGTCACACCATCGTTGATGACCTTGATGGGATCGTTCATAGGATCGTAGGTGACGCCCTCTTCGCATACGCAGACCATATCCATGTGTGCCTGAAAGATCACACGGGGTACATTCTCGCAGCCGGGGGAGGCGGGCTTGTCAATGATGATCTCATTCATGTTGTCCTTTTCCACGGCCAGGCCATGGCTTTTGGCCCACTGGAACAGGTACTCGCTGACGCGCTCCTCGTGATGGGAAGGGCGGGGCACCTTTGCCAGCTCCAGAAATTCGGACAATACAATATCTAACGCTTTGTCTTTACTCATAGCAAACACTCCTTACTGTGCGACGGAGCAGGCCTCGTCGATGGTCATATCGCCGGAGCCGGCCAACTTGGTATTCTTCAGCAGGGAATAGAGGATCCAGTAGGCCACGAAGGCGATGATCACGCCGTCCAGTGCGGAGGAGAACACCGTCACCACGCCCAGCGTCTCCAGCAGTGCGAAGCCGCCGCCGATGACCCATGCGATGATGCCGATCCAGTTGATGCCGCGCACAGGAGACCAATTCTCCTTCTTGGCCTTGCAGATGACCCAGTAGTCGCAGATAACGACGCCCATGATGGGAGGCACCACCGCGCCCAGAATGCTGATATAGGTGTTCAGGAAATCCGCCAGACCGGCAATCGCCAGAATGACGCCCAGTACGCCGCAGATCATGGTGACCAGAGGACGCTTGCTGTCCTTGATGGAGAACATCTTGCAGGCGGCCAAACCGGACATATAGGCGTTGCCGGTGTTGGTCGTCCATGTGGCGAGGATCAGCACCAGCATGGCAACGATAGGCAGCCCTAGACCTGCGAACATGGCGGCCACGTCGTAGTTGCCGGTGCCGATGGACATGATGGCACCCACCAGGATCATCAGCAGAGCCGCAGGCATAACGCCGATCAGGGTGGCCTTCACCACGTCACCGCGGGTCTTGCAGTAGCGGGTATAGTCAGAGTTACAGGTAGCACCCAGCGCGAACAGGCCGATAACGGTGGAGATCGCGGCGGGCAGGGGCATCAGGTTCTCCGAAACGGCAGAGGCGATGTTGCCCCAACCGGCGGTGTTGATGGAATGGATGCCGCCATAGGCGCACAGCAGCACCAGCAGCGGAACGGCGATATAATTCAGAACCGCCATCCACTTCACGCCGTAAACGGCGGTGATGAACATGACGACACCCCAAACGACGCAGCTCAGCCAGAAGGGGAACTCCACGCCCAGATGCAGCATCAGCGTGTTGAAGGCCACGGCGCAGGTGGCGGTCTGCACGGCGAACCAACCTGCCTCACAGATAAAGATAACCAGCGCCATTGTGAAGTTGGCGCCTGTCATACCGAAGGCTCTGGTGGAACACATGGTGGCGTTCAGACCGGTGTCAGAGCCGACAATGCCGCCCAGGATCATCATGGTGCAGCAGATGGCAAACCCGATGAGGGTGGCCCAAAAGATGGAGCTCATCGTCAGCACGCTGCCGAAGATGCCGCCCACCATCAGCATGGGGATGCAGATCATGGTGCCTACCCAGATAAAGGCGATACTCCACCATGAGCGTTTTTCGTTGGGTTGGATCTGGGATAAGCCCTTATCCTCTTGCTTGGTTTCCGTTACATTGGTCTTGTTTTCTTCCATGTTGTTATTCTCCTCTCTCTAAAATGTAGGGACGGGGAATGCTCTCATTTAGACAGAAAGCCGGGAACGGGAACTGTGCCCCGTCCCCGGCTTTTCGTCGATGTAAGGAAGCTCGCTGTTGTCGGGTTCTGCAGGAATGCGCTTACTTGGCGGGATAACGAACGATTCTGCCGGTGTACTCCACGTTCTTGAAGTAGGGAGCCCACACATCGTTGATGGCGGCCTCGCCGTTCTTCCACCAGCGTTCATCCACCTCGATAATACCGATGTCCACATACTGACCCTCCTTGGTATCAGCATTGGTCAGAGGCATACCAGCATTGATCTCGTAGAAGGAGATGATGTCGGGGGCGGTCATGACCACGATGCCATCCTTGTAGATGACCAAGTTCTCGTTCTGGAACAGAACCATATAGGTGGAGCCGTCCTCACCCGCGACAGTGGCGGTGCCATAATCGAAGCCGCCGGCCGTTTTCGTTTCCACCTTGGTGATTTTACCGCGGCAAACGGCCTGGCACTTCAGGCTGGAATGCTTGGCGAGATACGCATAGAAATTCTCGGTGGTGTTCTCGGTCTTATACGTGGCCATCACTTCGCCGACGGTCTTGGCACGGGTAATGGTGCCGTTGCCGATAGCGGCCTCGATCTGCGCCTGATTGACCATCCAGCCGGACAGACCGGCCATCATATCAAAGGCCACGCAGATGTTTCTGCCGATGACCTCGGCCTCGTGTGCATCGCGGGGATCGGCCAGCTCAATGGTCAGGCGGTTGTTCTTGTGGTCGGCCATAGCCAAAGGAGAGGTATCCAGGCCGTTGACGTGCAGCAGCAGCGTGTCCAGAGCGGGAACAGCGCGGGCAGCACCGTCTGCATCAATGACGGGGATATCGTTCATCATGGCGATCAGCATGGGAACGAAGGTGTTGAAGCCGCCGATCTCAACGGGAATCGTATAGCTCAGGGTGCGACCCATGGTCGCAGCCATATCCACCAGAGCGTTGTAGGCGTTGACGGCGTAGGGCGTAAAGTCAATGTCCTTCAGTGCAACGGGAGAACCCATGCCTGCGGTCACAGCGGCATAGGCGTTGACATTCATCTCACCAGTGGAGATCATGCGGAGCTTCGGATCACCATGTTTCTTGATGTAGTTCTCCAGCATCTCCAAACCGGAGCTGGCAGAACCACCACCGCCGGCACCCAGGACGGTGGCACCATAGATGATGTTGATAATATCCTGACGTGACAAAACAGTAGACATTTCGAGTTCCTCCATATTCTTAATTTTTGTGGCGTTCCCGCCATCTCTGCTTAAAAGTATACAGAGTCTCGGTGTATAGGTCATCGGATAGCCAACTAAGGATTTCATCGTTTCATTGGTCGCAGAAACAAAGAGGGACTGTTTTGGCAGCCCCTCTTTGTGCATCTTGCTTTGTTAAGTTGTAAGTATCTCCTAAATCCCTTTCAAAATACGGTAGACCACCGCAGCTTTATATACCGCCAGCGTTGCGGGCATCTGTACCAGATCACATTTCAAAACGCTCCGGATCTTATTGAGTCGGTAATGCACGGTATTTTTATGAAGATATAGCAAGGTGCCTGTGCTCTGCGTGTTGGATTCCGCATCAAGAAGATAAGTGCATAGCGTCTCAATCAGGATATCACCGTCCGCAGTATCCTTCAGCTTCCTGATGGGCAGCAGACAGTCTGCTACCGCATCTTCCCCCTGCTTCACGGAGTCGATACATGATTGCACATAGCGCACATCACTGTCTGAATAGATCTTGCGCCGCGGATACACAGCGCAGAGCTCTGCAAAGCAGCGTATCATCCGATTATATGCATCGCGGGCCTGCGATGTGTTCTCAAGATCGTCAAAGACACAGCCGCGTGCAGCATATCCCTCTTTTTCAAGCAGGGAGACAAAATCCTCACCCATCTCCCGCGTATTTTCCTCAAGCAGCATCCCGTCGGTCAAGGCGACAATATAGGTGCCATAGCTATCAACGATGACGATCTTATGGTGCTCCTGCAGGTACACCTTCAGCTTCAGAACAACGTCCAGCTTTTGGCTGGCGGTCAGCTCCTGCCCTGTCCTCAGATCCGAAAGCTGCAAAACCCACATGGTGTTAACGGCACTTATGGAAATGCCCATTTGCTGTGCGAGTCTACGCATTTTGGCGGGATCGTCTGTCAGGACCGCTTCTACCAGCGCATCTGTACCGTCATAATAAGTGCCTTTGTCCCAGATGTTCAAGAATAACGCAACAACATCTACTGCTTGCTGCAGCCTTTCAGGATCCATTTGGTCAAACTCGTCCAGCGCCAGCAGGTGCATCCCTCGATGGGTCTTTGACGGAACGGGTATATCCCACAGTTTGAAACTGTGGCCTTCCAATTCCATTGTCTGCTGTCCCTTTGATAGAGTCTTCCGCTTTTGCAGCATCTGCAAAAGCGCCGGGTAGTCCCATTGGTTGGAAACCGGCCATGCCGCCGCGCCCCTTCGTTCCAGATACCGATCCGTCAGCAGCAAAGTACAGCGCATACGGTCGGACAGCAGGCGCAAGGCGGTGTTGATGTTCCGCTGCTGTGGTTCCAAAAGCGCAATGCTGTTCATCACTTCCGCAGTATAATAATTGCCCTGCATTCGCCGCTTGTGGATATACTCGACTATATCCGTGATCATATCCGAGTATCGGAAGTCCATGCGGCCAAAGGGCATGGCAATCAGCGGGAGGTTGATCTCATCCGCAACGGCAATCAGTGCATCGTCGATCTGAGGAATAAAGACCCCAACGTAAAACAGAACAAGTCCTGCCGCGCCCATGCTTCGCAAATGCCGCAATACACAGCACTGTCGGGCAACATCATCTTTAATGGTCACAAGAGCAGATATGATCAGCTCATTTCCGACAATCAGCTCGTCAGATAATAGATTTGTTTCCGGCCACTCCAGTACACTGACAGAGGATACCGCGCGATCTGTTCCTTTTGCTCCGGCAATCAACTGTGCTTCACGCAGCGTGGGAAGTTTCAGGCAATCCGCAACGGTCACGTTCATAGGATATCTCCTCTCGGCGGGACACGTACCAATAATCGACACTTTTTCATTCTCATAGTACCAAAGTTTCTGGTGACAGGCAATGTTTTTTTGCACAATTTCCGACCGCTTTTTGTTGTTTCTGCAACTAAAAAGCGCGTCAAAGGGCATCGTTGCTTCCGGATAATGACTGCCGCAGATGCGAGGCGTTTCTCTCGTAGAATCGTGCCGGATACAACGCGGGAGCCGGAATCGCCGATAGGTTCTCCACATTTTGTAAAAATGAAAAGCAAACAGGAGCAGTAGACGAAATGCCTACGGATCCTGCCTGCTTTTAATGTGAATTCGGAGTCCGTCAATGGCACTTCAGAAAACTATCTTTTGTCACACCCACCAAAGCTTATGGTTTCACAGTACCCGTATGAGGTATATATATCACTGCCAGCAGCAAATAGCTGACAACACGGCATGAGCGCAATGCCCTCAAACCGGCATTAAAACGGATGCGGCCGCGAATTCATTGTGCTCGGTATGTATTGCACCAAGAAGCGCAAGGCAAAACTATAGGAAACGACCGCATATTCATCATAGTCACTAAAGACAAAAGATGCAGGGACGAGTGCTGATAGCTCTCGTCCCTGCGTCTTTTGTTTCATGGTCTGGCTCCGGTATAGTCTATGTTGAATATATGCAAGCGTTGTCTCAGGCAAATTATAAGACAGACACTTCTTGCCTGCAAACAGTGTTCGCAGCGCAAAAGGCGTTGGCACTTTTTCGTTTCCGCAACCGGTGTGTGCGCTGAAATGTCCACTCGCAGCGAAGATCTCTTCTATTTGCAGATTGCATCAGACACGGCGAAAGCCCTCTTACCTTGACGCCGTGCAATGCGGATAGTCCCGCAGCCGTCCGGTGTACAGCCGGGTGTGGGGTAGCTTCAGAAAGTGGATGGGCTGGACGACACGGGCGCGCAGCTCACCCGCACCGCGCACCTCCGCGTGCAGCAGCATATCCTCCACAAATTCCGAGCAGTAGTAGCGGTTCGAGCGCTTCCAGAGGATGCGGAAATACGCCAGGAGCAGACCGCCCAAATTATAGGAAAACTGCTCCCGCCGCGTCCACATGGCCTCCAGCGTCGCCTCCAGCGCCGCATACCGCTCCTCGGTGATCTCCACCGCAAGGATGATGGCGGTGGTGTCGGAGAAGCGGCGGAACGTCCCTGCGTGAGGGGATTCGATGACGAAGCCGCCCCAAAAGGGGTTATAGGGGTGCCTGCGCCCGAAGGAATACATCCTCGTCAGGTCTCGGGACAGGCTGAGGGAGGCGTGGTTGTACTCCGCGCCGGTGATCCGCTTCAGAATACGGGACAGCATCGTACCCGTTTGTGTGATGACGATAAAAATCTGCTTGTGCATTCCGTTCATAAGGCTCCTTCGCATGTTGGACGGCCTGTGCGCCGCCGCGATGTGTGGGTCATTTGCGGCTCTTTCCGACGGCTCTCCCGTCAGAAAGGTGCGTCTATCTTATCAATCACAGCGATGGATGTCAAGGCGGTTCTATGTCAAGGCCGCCTTGAAAAGTGGCGGCATACCGACTTTGTGACAGTTTTGTGACACTTTCCCCGCACTTTTGCGGGGGAAGTCAGAGACTTCTTTTGATATGATACAGACAAGGTTGGTACACGACCTGAATACTTCAAAGAAGGAGCGTAACATACTATGAAAAAGAAAACAGTTTGGAGCCTTTTACTGGCACTGGCAATGACGGTAACGGCCATCGGAGCATCGACTGCGGCATTTGCCGCTGCGCCCAATCAGGCAGAGCCGCAGACCCTCATCGCTACCGAAAACGAGGATGCCATTTGGGATCAGATCGAGGCACTGGAGGAAAAAAGCGATGCCGTATTCCAGAGAAATGAAGCACTGTGGGACAAGGTGGACGATGCCTGCAATGCCCTGCCTGATGACTACGATTTCGAAAGCTTTGACGAGGCGGCGTTCATCCGCGGCATGACTACGCTGACGGAGGCGGAGAAGGAGACCCTTCTGAATGACATCAAGGAGCTGAACGAGCTGGATGCCCAGATGGAGAAGCTGTATGGGCAGCTGCCCGAGTGCGACAATATGCCGCTTTACGAGAAGGCACTGGAAAAGGCCGATCCCAAGGTGCTGGACGAGATCGACACGCTGGAGCAGGAGTATGACCGCCTCTGCGAGAAGAACGCCGATCTGTGGGACAAGGTGGACGAGGCTTACTTCAACCTGCCGGACGACTACGACTTCGACAACTACGATGAGGCCGCCTTCATCCGCAGCCTGAGCTTCCTGACCGACGCGGAAAAGGACGCGCTGATCGCCGACTACAACCGTCTGGTAGAGCTTGATAACCAGCTGTGCAAGCTGTACGACACCATTTGGGGCGATACCGGCTGCGAAAGCGGCATCTGCCCCTTTTGACGGCAAAGAGTTTTTCTGATATGATTAACTAAATACGACGCCGATGCTGCGCCTGTGCGCAGCATTTGGCGCTGCTTTCAAGGAGGTCACCATGGGACATTCCATCTATTTGGCGGACGATGAAAAGAGCATCCGGGAACTGCTCCATAGCTTCCTCGCAAGCGACGGATATACCGTGCGCTCCTTTGAAAACGGCGACGCGCTGCTGGAGGCATTCCGTCAGGAGCCTGCGGAACTGGTCATACTGGACATTATGATGCCCGGCACGGACGGCCTTACCGTGTGCCGGGAGCTACGCTCTGTTTCCGATATCCCCATTATCCTGCTTACGGCCAAGGACAGCGAGCTGGACTACGTCATGGGCATCAGCCAGGGTAGTGACGATTACCTAACCAAGCCCTTTCGCCCCACCATACTGCTCATGAAGGTGAGAGCCCTGCTGCGCCGGGTGGAGATGGACAGGGGGAAAACAGCGGCGGCAGTAGATGAATTGCGTTATGGAGATCTCCGCTATTCCGCTACGGAAAATGCCGTCCTTTGCGGGAATACAGCTGTGGCGCTGACCCAGACCGAGCTGCGGCTGCTCAGCTATATGCTGAAGCAGCCGGAGAAGGCCTATTCCCGTGAGGAGCTGCTCAGCGCGGTGTGGGGCTTCGACTCGGAGGTGGAGACCCGCGTGACCGACGAAACCCTGCGCCGTATCCGAAAAAAGCTGCTGCAAGCGGGCAGCACCGTCAGCGTAAGCACCATCTGGGGCTTTGGTTATAAGCTGAAGGGGGCAGAGCGCACGTGAAAAACATCAAGCTGCGGATCGTGTACCTGATCCTTTGCTCGGCTCTGCTGCTCTTTGCACTGTTCATGCTGGCGGTGAACCTCATTATACCAGCACACTTTGTGCGTGAGGCAAAAAAGGCGCTCATCAGCGAGGCACAGTACCAGAACCGCACCATCCCCTATACCGACGATGAATCCTTTTTTGACGATGAATGGAATGATGCGGAGGAGCACTTCCTTACGCCAAGCATCGTATTTTTAGAGCTGGATAATGCCAATCAATCAAGCGGTTGGAACAGGGACGCATATCGTCTGGAGAAAAAACTGCTGGAATACTGCAAGGGGCGGGAGCTATCGCTCAACCAATGCTATACCTTCAAAACGGACAGGCATCACCTGATCTTCATGTCCGTGCAGGAGGAGCAGGACGATTGGGAAAAGCCGTACGCCTATATCATGTACATAGACATCGGGCCCATCACCCGCTATATCGTGACGCTGAACTGGGCGTTCTTTGCGGTGCTGCTGGCGATCTCCTCCGTCATGTGCCTGCTGGGGTTTCGGTTTGGCAGGGATATTGAGAAGGAAGCGGAGCGGCAGCAGACCTTCTTCCAGAATGCCTCCCACGAGCTGAAAACGCCGCTTATGGCGATACAGGGCTATGCGGAGGGCATACAGGCGGGCGTGATGGACACAGGCAGCGCGGCGGAGGTGATTCTGGCGGAGAGCGACCGCATGACGGAGCTGGTGGACGAGCTCCTGGATATCTCAAAAATCGATATGGGGCGGCAGCGGCTTACCCTTTCCGAGATGGATGTTCGGGAGCTGCTCTATGACAGCATACGCGCCGTGGAGCCGGCAGCCGCCGCCAGCGGCATTACCATCGCGCCGGACTTCCCCGAGGAGCCCGTTATGGTCAGCTGCGACGATACCCGGCTGCGCAGAGCGGTCACCAATATTCTATCCAACGGCGTGCGCTATGCCCGCAGCGAGCTGCGCCTGACCTGCCGCACAGATAAGCGGAATGCGACGATACGGATACAGGACGACGGGGACGGCATCGCCGAGGAAGATCTGCCCCACATCTTTGACCGCTTCTACATGGGGCGGAGCGGAAAATCCGGCATCGGCCTTGCCCTGACGAAGGAGATTATCCACCTGCATAAGGGAACGATCCGTGCCTACAACGGGGATAGCGGCGCCGTTTTCGAGATTTCCATTCCGGTGAGCCGATGAGAAGATCACCGCGCCGCCTGTGAGCGCCCCTCTTGCAAAAAGGACGGACTTGGAACGGGCTTTTGCCGGTGCCGGGCGGCGAGCCCCCTGTGATTTCCTCTTGTGCCGACATTGTTAGAATGGAGTACATCTATGGACTTCAAAGCAAAAAAATATCTGCATATTCATGACTGGAACTACTGGTGGGGCTATTACCGCTGCTGTAAGGACTGGGAACCTTTCCATGCGGCGGAGTTTTCTCTTTCCGAGGACGAGGCAGGAAAGGCGCCCTTTTTCCACTTTGATTTCCATAACCTCCCTGCCCTTCACCAGACCATTCTGGACGGTGAGTTTGTGGAGCCGGATAACCCGGATCATCCGCACTTTCTGGAGCAGGCAAGGCGGCTCAGAAGCGGTGAACAGGACTGGTTCGTCGGGGCGCTGTACTATCCGCTTTTTTCACCGGAGATGCATTTCTGCAACGCCTCCGTCCGGAGCGGCGTCCCGCTGACACAGCTGCTTTCCCCGTCTGTACCGCCCTATTACGGGGTGATCTTTCTCCGGGAGGAGCGCCCCCTCACTCCGGAGGTGCTGACGCATTGGGCGGAGACACTGTCCCAACCCCTGTTCGGCCAGCCGTTTTCCTGTACGCTTGCACAAGTCCCCAGCCGGCAGGAGGCCATGGAGCAGTTTGAGAATCCGAAAACCTACTGTACCAAGCCCGGAGATAAGCACAGGTACCTGACGGAGGAGGAGTTCAATGCACAGGATTTCTTTGAAAAGACAAGATACGCAGGAATACAGTATGGCACCAAAATGGAGGATATAGAGGCGGTGCTTGCAAAGGGACACTTTGTCGTGATGCCGCTTGACATGTGCGGCGCCATTGCCATGAAGCGTCATTTTCCTACTGTTATAGTGTATGTGGCACGTGATAAGGAGCTTTTAATCCGGGATATCATAGAGCAGGATTACTCAATAGAAGAAAAGACACTGCGTATTCTGTCCATAGATGCAGAGAAACGCAATCGCCAGATATGTGACTATGCTGTAAATAACATGGACGTTGGTGCAGCTACGAGAGAACTTTCTGATGTTTTGGAAAACAATTGCTTATAAAATATATTTATAGCAAGCTCTTAGTTATAAGTATTAACACTTTTCCTAGAAAGATGATATGATATGATTAGTTCAAGGGAACAGCATCCCGGAATTAAAATTAAAAACAAATAACATTAACATATCATTAATAGGAGGATATTAATATGAGCAAGAAACATTATGCAGACAGAAATTTAAAATTTGAGACATTACAGTTACATGTAGGACAGGAAACACCTGATCCGGTTACAGATGCGAGAGCAGTTCCAATCTACCTTACTTCATCATATGTGTTCCATAACAGTGAGCATGCGGCAGACAGATTCGGACTCAGAGATGCAGGAAATATCTACGGCAGACTGACAAACCCTACAGAGGATGTATTTGAGAGAAGAATTGCAGCACTCGAGGGTGGCGTGGCAGCACTTGCTGTTGGTTCCGGAGCAGCGGCACTCACATATGCTTTCCAGGCAGTAGCACACGCTGGTGACCATATCGTTGCAGCAAAGAATATCTACGGCGGTACATACAATCTCTTGGCCCATACACTTCCTGATTACGGAATTGAGGCTACATTCGTAGATCAATTCGATTATGATGGAATCAAGGCTGCCATCAAAGAGAATACAAAAGCTATTGAAATCGAGACACTCGGAAATCCAAACTCAGAGGTAGTAGATATCGAAAAAATTGCAAATATCGCTCATGAGGCAGGAATCCCACTTATCGTAGATAATACCTTTGCTACACCATATCTTGTCCGTCCGATTGAGTACGGTGCTGATATCGTGGTTCACTCAGCAACAAAGTTCATCGGTGGACACGGAACAACAATTGGTGGAGTTATAATTGATAGCGGTAAATTCGACTGGACACAGAATGATAAATGGCCATGGCTTGTAGAGCCAAACGTATCATACCACGGAGTAAGCTTTGCAAAGGATTGCGCACCGGCAGCATTTGCGACATATATCAGGGCAATTTTACTTCGTGATACAGGAGCAACAATTTCGCCTGTTCATTCATTTATCTTCCTTCAGGGACTTGAGACACTTTCGCTTCGTGTGGAGCGTCATGTTGAGAATGCACTCAAGGTAGTTCAGTACTTAAAGGATCAGCCACTCGTAGAGAAGGTTAATCATCCATCTATTTCAGAGGATAAAGAGCAGCAGGAGCTTTACAAGAAATACTTCCCTAACGGAGGCGGCTCTATATTTACATTCGAGATTAAGGGTGGAGCAAAGGAAGCACAGAAATTTATTGACAACCTTGAGCTTTTCTCACTGCTTGCAAACGTAGCTGATGTTAAGTCACTTGCTATACATCCGGCTTCTACCACACACTCAGAGTGCAATGAAGCAGAGCTCTTAGATCAGGGCATCAAGCCAAACACAATCCGTCTTTCAATCGGAACTGAGAATGTGGATGATATAATTGAGGATCTTGATGAGGCATTTAAGGCACTTGCAGAGTAAATGGTTTTTCATGATAAATACTCCTTAAACGAATAAATAGTGATCATTATAAAAGGAATCGGAAAATATTAATCCGGTTCCTTTTATTGTGCCATGAAATATCATGGATTGGATTTTTTTGCGAACATCTTGACAACCTTTTAACAATTATTGATATTCGAGAAAAATAAGTATATTATAGTCAGTGGTGTGAAACCAGATATAGTTTTAAATAATAAATAATATACATAAAGGAGACATTATCATGTTTGGATTTGGTCAGTTAATCGAAATATTAAAGAAAGACCCAAAGAAAATCGTATTCACAGAGGGAGAGGATCCACGTATCCTTGAGGCAGCTTCGCGTTTACTTGCAAGCAACTTCTTACATCCTATCCTTGTCGGAGATCCTGAGAAGATTAGTGCAAGCGCTGAGAAGAGCGGTTTCAATATCCGTGGAGCAGAGATTATAGATCCTATGAACTTTGACCGTATGGATGAGATGGTTGAATTATTCTGCGAGCTTCGTAAGAGCAAGGGTGTTACACCGGAGCAGGCTAAGGGAATCCTTTCATCAGCTAACTATTTTGGAACAATGCTTGTAAAGATGGGCGTTGCAGATTCACTTCTCGGTGGAGCTACATACTCAACAGCTGATACAGTACGTCCGGCATTACAGCTTATCAAGACAAAGCCAGGAAATGCTATCGTTTCTTCATGCTTTATCCTTGTTCGTCCATCTGCTACAGGTGAGAATGAGGTTCTTGCAATGGGTGACTGTGCTATCAATATCCATCCAACAGAGGATGAGCTTGTTGAAATCGCCGGAGAAACAGCAGAGTGTGCTAAGATCTTCGGTATCGATCCAAAGGTTGCATTCTTAAGCTACTCAACACTTGGCTCAGGAAAGGGCGAGGATGTTGACAAGATGAGAAACGCAGCTCACAAGGCTATGGAGAAATATCCTAACCTTCCTATCGAGGGAGAGCTTCAGTTTGACGCAGCAGTTGCACCTCGTGTAGCTCGTACAAAGTGCCCTGATTCAGCAGTAGCAGGACATGCAAACACATTTATCTTCCCTGATATCAACGCAGGAAACATCGGATACAAGATCGCACAGAGAATGGGTAACTTCGAAGCATACGGCCCAATCCTTCTTGGACTCAATGCTCCAATCAATGACCTTTCTCGTGGATGTAATGCAGGAGAGGTTTACTCAATGGCTATCATCACTGCAGCACTTGCATAAGCATTTAATGGACTATTTCCATTTTAATAAAGACCGCTCCGGTTTGTCCGGGGCGGTCTTTTATTTGAAAAAAGTTACTGAAAATAATATCTTGGCGCAACAGAAGAAATAAGGTATACTATAGTTAAAAACTAAAATACAGAGCAATGACAGTTGACAATAACATGAGGTGTTGTATCTGATAGAAAGAGAGACGATATATGAGAGTAGGAATGGGCTATGATGTGCACAAGCTTGTTGAGGGCAGAGATTTGATTTTGGGAGGAGTGAAGGTTCCACATACACTTGGGCTGTTAGGCCACTCGGATGCCGATGTACTGTTGCATGCGATAATGGATGCACTCTTGGGTGCAGCGGCACTTGGCGATATCGGAAAGCATTTCCCGGATACAGACCCGGCATATGAGGGTATTTCGAGTCTTAAGCTTTTAGAGCATGTGAGAGACCTCATTGCAAAAAAAGGCTATGTGATAGAAAACATAGATGCGACAGTAATTGCACAAAAGCCGAAGCTTCGTCCGTATATTGAGCAGATGGAGCAGAATGTGGCTGATACGCTGCAAATCGCAAAGGAACAGGTAAATATAAAGGCAACGACCGAGGAGTGGCTTGGTTTTACAGGCCGCGAGGAGGGAATTGCATCACAGGCAATCTGCTCACTTACAGGTCTCTATGAGGCAAGTATGCAGGTCGGAGGCGGCTGCACCGGCTGCACCGGCTGTCAGACTGATTGATTTGAATATATAGGGAAAACATGCTAAAATAAAAAGATAGTTATAAATCATCCAAAAGGAGATATAAATAATGGAGAACAATTTCAAGTTTTACAATACACTCACAAGACAGATTGATACTGTTGTTCCGCGTGTTGACGGCAAAATCGGCATGTATACATGTGGACCTACAGTTTACCATTTTGCACATATCGGAAATATCCGCTCATACATCATGGAGGATGTGCTCGAGAAGGCACTTCGCTATGTGGGCTATGATGTAAAGCGTGTCATGAATATCACTGATGTGGGACACCTCTCAAGTGATGGAGATACCGGAGAGGACAAGATGCTAAAGGGCGCAAAGCGTGAGCATAAGAGCGTCATGGAGGTGGCAAAGGAGTACACGGACGCCTTTTTCAAGGATTTCACGGCTGTACACAACAGGATGCCTGATGTCGTAGAGCCTGCAACCAACTGTATTCCGGAATTCATCCATATGGTGGAGGTGCTTATCGAGAAGGGCTATGCCTATTTTGCAGGAGGCAATGTATATTTCGATACATCAAAGCTTGATGATTATTTTGTGTTCTCTTCAGCAGTAGAGAAGGAACAGCTTCAGGTTGGAGTGCGAGATGATGTCGAGGAGGATGTAAACAAGAAGAATAAAAATGATTTCGTACTCTGGTTTACACAGTCTAAGTTTGAGGACCAGGCTCTTAAATGGGACAGCCCATGGGGCGTCGGATATCCGGGCTGGCATATAGAGTGCTCATGCATCAGCATGAAGCATCTCGGAGAGTACGTGGATATCCACTGTGGCGGTGTGGACAATATTTTCCCACATCACACCAATGAGATTGCACAGTCAGAGAGCTATCTGGGACACGACTGGTGCAAGTACTGGTTCCATGTCAATCACTTAAATGACAGAGCAGGCAAGATGAGCAAGTCGAAGGGTGCAATCCTCACAGTTTCGGTGCTTCAGGAGAAGGGCTACAATCCGCTTGCCTACAGATTCTTCTGCTTACAGTCACACTACAGAAAGCCTCTTGAGTTTTCATTTGATGCGCTCGACAATGCAGTTGCGGCATACAATAAGATTGCAAAGCGTGTGGCAGAGCTTAAGGATGAAGGTGATATAGATGAGACAGCTTTTGCTGACTTTAAGAAGAAATTTACTGATGCAGTTTCAAATGATCTGAATACATCAATGGCTATAACCATAGTGTATGATGTGCTTAAGGCTGATATCTCAGACAGGACAAAGCTTGCACTTATCGATGACTTTGAGCAGGTACTTGATCTGGGACTTAGGGAATCAGGAAAGGCCTTACTTGAGGCATCGTCATCTGTAGACAGTGAGCTTGAGGCATTTATCAATGATAAAATTGCAGAGCGTGCAGCCGCTAAAAAGGCAAAGGATTTTGCGACAGCCGATGCCATAAGAGATGAGCTTCTGGCAAAGGGGGTTGCCATAAAGGATACCAGAGAGGGAGTAAAATGGGAGCTTGTATAGTATGAAGATAGACTCATATATTAAGGAACAGTTTGGAATAAAGGATGTTGATATAAGGACATACTCGCCGCTTACACTTGCATATATCGGTGATGGCATATTTGATATTGTCATCCGCTCAGTTGTGGTGGGAAAAGGCAATACAAAGGCAAATCTGCTTCATAAGCACACAAGTAATATAGTAAAGGCACATACGCAGGCTCTCATGATAGAGGCACTTTTACCTCATCTGACAGAGGAGGAGAGTGATGTGTATCACAGGGGGCGCAATGCCAAGTCACCTTCCATGGCAAAAAACGCTACAATGGCTGATTACAGGAAAGCTACAGGGCTTGAGGCGGTCATGGGCTATCTTTATCTGAAGGATGATTTTGAGAGGGTTGTTTCACTCACTAAGCTTGGAGTGGAGCTTTTAGGAATTGAAATATAGCACAAAATAAGAGGAAAATATGGATAACAACAATAAAGAAAAATTTCATGAGAATTATATAGAGGGCAGAAATGCTGTGCTGGAGGCTTTCCGTTCGGGAAAGACAATAGACAAGCTTTTTGTGCTTGACGGCTGTCAGGACGGACCAATAAAGTCAATCACAAGAGAGGCCAGAAAGCATGATGCAATCATAAACTATGTTGCAAAGGAAAGACTTGATCAGATGTCTGGGACAGGCAAGCATCAGGGTGTCATTGCAGTTTCAGCAGCATATGAGTATGCCGAGGTTTCGGACATACTGGAAAATGCCGAAAGAAAGGGCGAGCCGCCTTTTATCATCATACTTGACGGTATAGAAGATCCACACAATCTTGGTGCAATAATCCGTACCGCAAATCAGGCGGGTGCACATGGCATCATCATACCAAAAAGGCGTGCAGTGGGACTTACTCCTACAGTGGCAAAGACGTCTGCAGGTGCGATAAACTATACACCTGTTGCCAAGGTTACCAATATCTCAAATACTATAAAGGAGCTTAAGGAAAAGGGCATGTGGTTTGTATGTGCTGATATGGGTGGCACTACCATGTATGACTTAAACCTCACAGGTCCTATAGGTCTTGTAATAGGCAATGAGGGTGACGGAGTCAGCAAGCTTGTAAAGGAAAACTGTGATATGACAGCTTCTATTCCTATGGTGGGCGATATTGACTCACTGAACGCATCGGTTGCGACAGGCGTGCTTGCATATGAGATAGTCAGACAGAGACTTAAGAGTGGAAAGTAGATTACATGTCGCGGGATGAGTGGTGTGTATTATGAATTGTATATTTATAGAATAGGAAGCATATAGTGGAAGATTACAGCGCATATACGGATGAAGAGCTTATTATGAGGATTCATAATGACAAAAATGACCATGGTGACAACAATGAAATCATGGACTATATATTGGAAAAGTATAAGCCGCTTGTGCGTAAAAAGACGAATGCACTCTACCTGATAGGCGGTGAGAATGATGACCTTATTCAGGAGGGCATGATTGGCCTGTTTAAAGCGGTCAGAGACTATAAGAGCGACAAGGAAGCATCTTTCTACAGTTTTGCACAGCTATGCATCACAAGGCAGCTTAGCTCGGCGCTTGAGGCTTCAAACCGAAAGAAACATATGCCGCTTAACACATATATATCCTTTTCGCAGAGTGACAGTGATGGTACAGAGTTTGAGGAAATGCTGCAAGATGATATTGCAAGTCCTGAGCAGCTTCTCATAGAGAAGGAAAAATTTAAGGAATTTAAGGAACAATTGTGGAATAAACTGAGTAATATGGAGAAAAAAGTGCTACAATTGTATCTGGAAGGAAATAATTATACAACGATAGCGCATATGCTTGGAAAATCAGATAAATCAATTGACAATGCACTATCCCGTATCAGACAAAAGCTAAAAAGAAAGTAGGTGAAGCTTGTTATGGAGTTTTCAAGAATAGGTGAACACACTATAAAATGTGTTATTTCAGAAGAAGAAATATATGACCTGGGATATACAATGGATGAAATTATGAGCAATGGCGAGCGCACCCAGGAATTCATGAACCAGATATTTGACATGGCTTCAGAAGAGTTTGGAACTGATTTTAATTCGGGAATCAAGACTGTGAGAGCAGATTTTTTGGCGGATCACACACTTTCTCTGACATTTTCTGAACATCCTGCTACTGAGGGAATGATGGAGCATCTTAAAGATATCGTTAATGGATTGCTTAATTCGCTGCCGGCCGAGGCTGCAGAGAATGAGAAAAATAAAAAAGGCAGGACAACTGCAAAAAAGCAGGATATGGTGTCTGTTGTAATGTTCATTTTTGAAAAATTTGATGTGGCTGTCAGATTTGCAAAGATGATTAAAGGACTGCCAATGCCATTCTCACAGCTTTTTAAGTTTGAGGGAGAGTACTTTATGAGCATGGATTTATCGGGCTATGATGAGCATGAGCTTGAAAAGATGTCTGTCATAGCAGATGAGTATGCAGATGATATCATTGCAGGGGCTGACAAAAGGGCTTTTCTTATGGAGCATGCAAAGGTTATTCTTGATGATAAGGCTATTGAGAGTCTTGCGCAGCTGTGAAGGTACTGAACAGTTACAAAAATATAATAAAACAAGGTCTGTCAGCTATACTGACAGACCTTGTTTTATATGTAAATATTATCCAAGTACTTTTCTGATTGACTCGATAACACGGTCAGCCTGAAATGGCTTAACGATGAAATCCTTGGCACCTGACTGGATAGCGTCAATAACCATAGACTGCTGTCCCATAGCAGAGCACATAACGCATGTAGCATTTGGGTCAGCTGCTTTAATTTCCTTTAAAGCCTGGATGCCATCCTTATTTGGCATAGTGATGTCAAGTGTTACAAGATCAGGCTTGAGCTCATTGTACTTTGCAACTGCCTCATTTCCGTCAGCAGCCTCGCCTGCAATCTCGAATCCACCCTTTGTAAGGATATCCTTCAGCATCATTCTCATAAATGCTGCATCATCAACTATTAAAATTCTAGCCATTTTGTTAAACCTCCTGTTTGATAATCTGTTTTACTATGCTTATTGGATACAACTGTAAGAGATCACTGTCTATTAAATCTCCAACAGTCAGCCTGAATGTCACCTTGACAATATCTGTTCCGTTACACAACTCGTCCGGTATATCAAAGGTCTTCTGATAACTTGAATTGATAAGCGGAAAACCTATGTCGGTTGGCTCGTTTAAGAGCGAAGACATTGATGTAGCTATTGTACCACACATCTGGTTCATAGCCTCCGATATGGCGGAAAGTGTGATTTCATCAAGTGTCATATCAGAAACATTACTTCCGTTGCCTCCCATCATGAGATTGGCAATAACCAATGCATCATTTAATTTTATAATAAGTAGGTTGGTTCCGTCAAGTCCTTTTGTGTAAGGAACCTTAATTAAAATTCGATCATCATGATCGAGAGCATCCTCTTTTTTCAAAACCTCTACAATCGGAGTCGTAATATTTGTCGGTTTTTGTAGAATCATGCTCAGTGTTGTGGCTGCATTGCCTATGCAGATATTGGCTACTTCGCCTATGATATCGGCATTTTCCCGAGATATATTTTGCATTATTTTATCCTCCATATGACTGTGGTACCTATTTCCTAACATATATTATATCAGAGTTTTTAAAAATATCAAAGGAAATGTTTAATTTTTTTGAATTTATGTTAAAATAGTTTCAAAAGGAGATTACAATATGGGTGAAACAGAATATTCAGAAGCATTAAAGCTGGGAAAAAAAGAATACAGGGCAAGGATAGCTAAAGGACAGTTTCCTTATCTGCCAGTGCTTGATGAAATCTTATCAGAGGCAGATATTCAGACAGAGCAGAATATGGGGCTGGTCCAGGTGCCTTTGGATTTCGTTGTAGGAACAAGCACCATGGGCAGGACATATTCATTTGCGGCAAATTTTATGCCGATATTGGACTGGGAAACCGAATTTGCAGTGAAGTGGTCTAATCTGTCAGATGCACAGATGAATGAGGGAATCAGAGATCCAATCAAGGCATTTGAGTACATGAACAGGTATTATGTGCTTGAGGGCAATAAGAGGGTCAGTGTACTCAAGTACTTCAACGCCGTTTCGATTCCTGCAATTGTGACCAGAAAGATTCCAAAGCTGTCGGATGATTATGATGTGAGGCTTTATTATGAGTATATGAAGTTCAATGAAATCACGGGGCTTTGCTCGGTGGAGTTTACGAAGCTGGGCAATGCTGATAAGCTTCTTTCGCTTGTTGGAAAAGAGGGCAGATGGGATGATGAGACCAAGGAAAAATTTGCCAAGGTAATGTTTGATTTTTCAAAGGTCTATAATTTCCGCGGTGGTGACAGGCTGGACATTAAGCTGGGTGATGCTATTACAGTATTTATGGAGGTCTTTGGCATGGATGCCATGCTTGAGATGTCTGAGAATGATTACAACAAAAACGTCATCAATACATGGAAGGAGTTTGCAGCAGAAGGGGAAAAGCACAAGATAAATCTGGTGCTGGATCCGAAAAAGGTGCAGACCAAAAAGAGTCTGCTCAATTATCTGATTCCTCAGACACCGAAGAAGCTTAAGGTGGTATTTTTGTATCCGAGAGAGCCAAAGACATCTGCATGGCTGTATTCGCATGAGCTTGGGCGTATGTATCTTGATGAAACCTTTTCAGACAAACTGGAGACAGAATATGTGGCAGGTGTAGATGAGAACAATGTGGAGCAGGTGCTTGAAGATATCATAAAGTCCGGTGCCGATATAGTTTTTTGTGTGGGACCGCAGATGATGCCAAACAGCTTAAAGGTGGCTGTTGAGCATCCGGAGGTTTATATACTCAACTGTTCGCTGAATGCGCCTCATCCTTATATCAGAACATACTATGGACGTATGTATGAGGCAAAGTTTCTCGCAGGAATGATAGCAGGAGCTGTCACAGACAATGAAAGGGTTGCATATATTGCAGACTACCCGATATATGGCATGATTGCCAATATCAACGCGTTTGCTCTGGGAGTTGCAAGTGTGAATCCAAGGGCAAAGGTATATCTGGCATGGTCAAAGACAAAGGATTATGACAGGAATAAATTCCTCACAGAAAATGACCTCCATTATGTATCAGATCAGGATATTATCACTCCGAATGACGCGTCCAGATATTTTGGCCTGTATAAGCTGCAGGATGGACAGGCATTAAACCTTGCCATGCCTATATGGAACTGGGGAGTGTTTTATGAGAAGCTTTTGCAGAGCGTACTTGCAGGCTCCTACAAGGCTGAAGGACAGGAACAGGTTAAGGCACTTAATTACTGGTGGGGCATGTCTGCAGGTGTTATTGACCTGATTTGTTCAAAGCATGTACCTTATGGAGTGAAAAGGCTTGCGGATCATTTAAAGAGCGATATCACAAAGGGTGAGGTTGTGCCGTTCTTTGGACAGATATATAATCAGAAGGGCGAGCTTAAAAACAAAGGTGAGCACGAGATGAAACCGTCTGATATCATGAAAATGGACTGGCTTGTAGATAATGTTGTAGGTAGTATTCCGCCTATGAGTGAGTTTGTTGACAATGCAAAGATGGTGGTTGAACTAAAGGGTGTAGAGGAAAATAAACTGTAATGAAGATACTATTCTTAGCTGATGAAGAGTCGAAAATGTACTGGGAATACTTTAAGAAAGAGGATTTTAAAGGAATTGATATTATTGTATCATGTGGAGACTTAAACCCGAGCTATCTATCCTTTCTGACAACGATGGTTGGAGTCCCTCTTTTGTATGTGCATGGCAATCACGATGACAAATACAATGTAAAGCCGCCGGAAGGCTGCATATGCATTGAGGATGAGATTTACGAATATGAGGGTGTACGGTTTCTTGGCCTGGGAGGCTCAAACCGCTATAAACCGGGAGAAAATCAGTATACTCAGAAGGAGATGACAAAGCGTGTTAAGAAGCTGTGGTGGAAGCTTAAACGTAAAAACGGCTTTGATGTGCTTGTCACCCATTCGCCGGCAAAGGGACTGCATGATGGTGAGGATACATGTCATACAGGCTTTGATGTGTTTAACAGGCTTATTGAGCAGTATAAGCCAAGGTATTTTGTGCATGGACATGTTCATATGAGTTACGGCAGGCAGTTTGTCAGGCTTGACAAGGTGGGAGAAACTACTGTTATCAATGCATACGAGAAATATATTGTTGAAATATAGAATATTTCTGCCGGATTAAGAGTTTGTTTGTAGATATTTACCAAATTTAAGAAAATATTTATCACATGGCTATATTTAGGACACAATTAAGTGTTACTATAATATCATCAAAAGGAGCTGTTGTATTTCAACTATGTGTTGGGGTACACTCAGTTCCGACTAAAAATTATTCATGTGCACAGAATTGACGTCGCATATGCTTTTCCTCATATACATTGAATGCCACAGGCTTTATGTCTGTGGCATTCAATATATAAAATAACTATTTCTTTAAATAAGCTGATGACGGGAATTGAACCCGTGACCCCTTCCTTACCAAGGAAGTGCTCTACCTCTGAGCCACATCAGCAACTATCAACTTGCTAAGTTTACTATATACATCAGCATTTGTCAAGCCACTTTGAATTAAAATATAATTTTATGTGAGTCAGAATACAATTTATTATGAATTATAGTATGCCATAACCTTTGCTACATAGTTCTGAGTTTCTTTAAATGGCGGAATGCCGCCATATTTGGCTACGTTGCCGGAGCCTGCATTGTAGGCAGCTAAGGCCAGTGATTTGTCACCATTATACTGGGTGAGCTTTTCACTTATGTACCTGGCGCCACCCATGATATTCTGGTATGGGTCGTAGGCGTTTGTGACACCAAGTGAGGCAGCGGTCTGTGGCATGAGCTGCATGATACCCATGGCACCTGAACGGCTGGTGCACTCTGTGGAGAAGTCAGACTCGCACTTGGCGATAGCCTTAAGGAATTTGGCATCCACACCGTATTTTGAGGCAGCCTCATTAAAAATTGCATCAAGATCGGCAGAGCATGACAAACCGGAAGCTTCAAGCTTTACAGAGCCACTGTTTATTGCTGGAGAAACGGAATAAGCCGCTGTATTATTAATTGCGGCAGGCTGCTGGGCGGTATTGCTACAAAGCTCTATATTTATGCCGTTTTGATCAAAGAAGCGCTGTACAAGCGACATATCAACAGAGCCACCGTTACTTTGTGAAATCAGCTTGTCGATGGCAACGGCAGCCTCAGCTTTTTTAGCATCATCAAGCACCAGACCAAAATCAGCACCGGTGCTATCGCCGAGCGCATTAACTTGACCGGTAGTTATATTATTTTTTGGTGTATTATCAATATACTGAAGTACTTTAATGTTCATTTTCCTGTTTCCCTTTATATCTTAATTTAAATAGTTATATCAGTTTTGAATAGTTATATCAACTATACTTAAAAAAGTAAAGACATTTACCTAATGAGAAATTATACCATAAAAATTCTTGAAAATATACCCATTTTGTTGTAGCATATGTTTTAGTACACTTTACTATGTAAAAGTTAGGAGATAAACATGAAAAAGACACCATTTGTGACAAAACAACAGGTAGAGGAGATTGTTAAACAATTTCCTACACCATTTCATTTATATGACGAGGCTGGCATCCGTGCCAACGCGCAGGCTGTAAAGGATGCATTTGCATGGAATCCGGGTTTTAGAGAGTATTTTGCTGTAAAGGCTACCCCAAACCCATATCTGCTCAAGATTTTAAAGGATTATGACATGGGCTGTGACTGCTCATCATACACAGAGCTTATGCTTGCAAAGTCATGCGGCTTCGACGGAGAGCATATCATGTTTTCATCAAATGATACACCGGCAGAGGAATTTGCATATGCAGACAAGCTTGGTGCTATCATCAATCTCGATGATTTCACACATATTGATTTTTTGGAGGAAACAATCGGACATATTCCGGAGACAATAAGCTGCAGATATAATCCGGGTGGAGTGTTCACACTGTCAAACGGTATTATGGACAATCCGGGAGACTCCAAGTATGGAATGACAAAGGAACAGCTTTTTGAGGCATTCAAAATTCTTAAGTCAAAAGGCGCTAAATACTTTGGCGTGCATGCATTCCTGGCAAGCAATACAGTAACCAACGAGTATTATCCACAGCTTGCAAAGGAGCTTTTTGAGCTGGTTGTTGAGCTTAAAAATGAGACCGGCTGCGATATTAGATTTGTAAATCTTTCAGGTGGAGTTGGCGTGGCTTATAAGCCGGATCAGACACCAAACGATATATCAGTTATCGGCGCCGGTGTACATAAGGTGTACGATGAGGTTTTGGTACCGGCAGGAATGGGCGATGTGGCTATTTACACAGAGATGGGACGTTTTATGATGGCTCCGTATGGCTGTCTTGTGACAAAGGCTATCCATGAGAAGCATATCTACAAGGAGTATATAGGAGTAGATGCGTGTGCGGCAAACCTTATGAGACCGGCTATTTACGGCTCATACCATCATATCACAGTGCTCGGCAAGGAGGATGCACCTTGTGACCATACATATGATGTGGTAGGCTCACTCTGTGAGAACTGTGACAAGTTTGCAATTGACAGACAGCTTCCGAAGATTGATATGGGAGACTATCTGGTAATCCATGATACAGGAGCACACGGCTTTTCAATGGGCTACAATTACAACGGACGACTTCGCTCAGCAGAGATATTGCTCGAAAGCAATGGAGAGGCAAAACTCATCAGAAGAGCAGAAACTCCGGCAGACTACTTTGCAACCTTTGACTGCTTTGATGATATTAAAATAACAGAGTAATCTGCTAGCGCACCTTGCAGAGCACGTGTCCGAATTTTATCCATTTGCTCATATCATCAACATTATCGCTGTCGACATAAAAGGTCTCACCGTAATTGTTGATTGGTGTGAGCTCACATGGGTTTTTCTGATGCAGTTTTCTGATGTATGCACGCTTGTTCTGTGCGTTGATAAAGATACCGGTATCGCCGTCGCGGATTGGGTTTCGACTGATTAGAAGTATATCGCCTTTATTATATACAGGATGTAGATGATTGCTTGTGATGCGGATTCCGATGTGAAGGGCATCACCGAAGGCTTTTCTGTAATTTGAAACATCAAGCTTTTCGACATTGTAGGAGTCCAAAATCATGCCGTCGGTCATATTGCCTGTCGGGATGAGGACGGAAATCAGATCCTCCGTATGACAGCTTTCATCCTTGTAGGCAGATAGCGCAAGCTCAGTGTCTATAATCGAGTCTATAAGTATGCGCTGGCTTTTGGAAAGCTTTTTGATGCGCTTTACAAGGTTTATTACATCATCATTGAAGCCTGTTAGTTCGCAGGAAAACCGTCCTGTCAGCTTGTATATCAGGTAAGCGGTGTAGACGTCTATACGAGAGGATTCTCCGTTTGCTATCCGCTTGTAGGTGGAGAGTGACATATCAAGTGCTTTTGCAAACTGTGCCTGGGACATACCAAGCTTTATGCGTTCGCGCTCAATATTTGTCGATATGTTATTTACTATTTCAAGTCGGTTCATTTATGAGCTAATCTCCCTTCTTTTTAAAAAAATAAACTCCAAATTTGGTCAAGTATTGACATGCGCAATACACTATAATGGTTATTGTTGAAACATAAATAAATATATAAGAAACGTCAATTACTGTCAAATTAGAATGTTTGTTATATAAAAAGGGAGGTGTCCTGAAACTTAATTAGTGTAAGCTGAATGCAGCTTACACTTTTTTTATTTAAACAAATGCAGCTTTATTTATAATAAATATCAAAAAACTTTTTTGAAATAAATGTGTCTGAGGCATTGATTAGAGCACCGCTAATTGGTACAATGTTTTATTATATACAAAAGAGCAGGTGAATATATGTCGCTAAGTTTTAGAAAGTGGCGGGAAATGGCGCTGACTGACTACCCGGTAGTGAGTGATAAGTACTACAAGAAGGTGTACGAAAACATAGCCACAGATCCGCAGACAGGTGAGAGCATACTTGTACAGCTTACATTGCAGGGAGTTTTGGATAAGTGCGAGGGTACTAATTTTGAGGAGCCAATCAGAAAGTGCATTATGAAGTGTGTATACACGGGTTGTAAGCTTGAAAAGGAAATAAATAAGGTGATGAATCAGTATTATGAGGTCTAGATATAAATGAATGATATAGCAATTGATAAAGAACACTTACACTATTTGGAACAGTTGTCGGAGATGTATCCGACAATAGGCAAGGCATCATCTGAGATTATCAATCTGCAGGCTATTTTAAACCTGCCAAAGGGCACAGAGCACTTTGTATCTGATGTGCATGGTGAGTATGAAGCCTTTTCCCATGTGCTGAAAAATGGTTCTGGGGCTGTAAGAAAGAAGATAGATGATGTATTTGGTCTGGCGATGAACAAGGCTGACAAGGCTGCGCTTGCAACACTCATCTACTACCCAAGGGAAAAGATGGAGCTTATTAAGCAGGACGAGCCGGATATGGATTCGTGGTATAAGACGACTCTTTATAAGCTGATAGAGGTGTGCAAGACCGTTTCATCAAAGTATACGCGCTCCAAGGTGAGAAAAGCTTTGCCGGAGGAGTATGCATATGTTATAGAGGAGCTCATCACAGAAAAGCCGGAAGTGTTAAACAAGGAGGCTTACTACGAGTCAATCATCAATACAACAGTGGAGCTGAGCACTGCGGAGGAGTTTATAGTGGTGCTTTCAGAGCTTATTCAGAGACTTGCTGTTGACCATCTGCATGTGCTTGGTGATATATATGACAGGGGAGCGGGGCCACATCTGATAATGGACAGGCTGTGCAGATATCACTCGCTGGATATACAGTGGGGCAATCACGATATTATCTGGATGGGGGCAGCAGCAGGAAATCCTGCATGTATTGCAACTGTTGTCAGAAACAGTATCAGATATGGTAATCTGGACGTGGTCGAGGAGGGCTATGGCATAAATATGCTTCCGCTTGCTACGTTTGCACTGAAGGCTTACAAGGATGACCCATGCACCAGATTTGTGTTTAAGGTGGCTCCAAGTGGTGCAGATAATATGGAGAGTGATCTGATAAAGAAGATGCACAAGGCCATTGCCATCATACGTTTCAAGCTGGAGGGACAGCTCATTAAGAAGTGGCCTGAGTATGGCATGAAGGAACGATTGCTTTTGGAACATATTGATTATGAACAGGGCACTATAGAGCTTGAGGGCAGAACTTATAAGCTTCTTGATACAAGCTTTCCGACAATTGACCCGGCTGATCCTTACAGGCTGACAGAGGGGGAAGAGGAAGTCATACAGAGGCTCAGGAGCTCGTTTATTCATTGCGAGAAGCTTAAAAACCACGTTGGGCTGCTGCTTAAAAAAGGCAGCATGTACAAGGTATATAATGGCAATCTGCTTTTCCACGGATGCATCCCGATGGAGGAGGATGGAAGCTTCGCAAAGGTAAATATCTACGGTAAAGAGTATAGTGGCAAGGCTTTGTTTGATATACTGGAGACTTACGTCAGAAAGGCTTTTTTCTCGGACGACAGGCTGGAAAGACAAAAGGGCAGCGATATCATGTGGTACATATGGACAGCACCATATTCTCCGCTTTATGGCAGAAATAAGATGGCTACGTTTGAGAGATATTTTATAGATGACGATGATATGAAAATAGAAAAGAAAAACTTTTATTATGAGTATATAAACAAGCCTGAGTGTGCGCAGCGTATACTCGAGGAGTTTGGTTTGCATGATAAAAGAGACCATATCATAAACGGACATGTTCCTGTGCACAGATTAAGAGGTGAAAGCCCTGTGAAGTGCGACGGCAGAGTGATAGTCATAGATGGTGGTTTTTCAAAGGCGTACCGCAGGCGGACAGGCATCGCGGGATATACCTTGATTTACAATTCATATGGGCTGACATTGACAGCACATGAGCCGTTTGAATCACCGGAGACGGCAGTAAGGGATGAGAGGGATATCGTATCAAGGCGTGAGGCTGTAGAGGTACTTGATAAGAGAATACTTGTCGGAGATACGGATGCCGGAATAAAGATGAAGGAAAAGATAGCTGATCTAAAGCATCTCATTGCGGCATATCGTTCGGGTGAGATTGCAGAGCGCGATGATTAGAAAGAGGGAATATGATGTATGTAGTTGATGGGTTTGAGTTTCAGACAAAGGAAGAGGCAAGGCAGGCTAAAAAAGAAAGTGACGGAATACGATATATAAAGGATCAGACTGATATGTCTGACCCGGATACGGTATACAAGCTGTATTTAAGGCTTAATAAGCCGGGGTATTTTTTTACTCCTGTAGGGCTATCGTTTCTTGTTGAACTGCAGGAATATCTGCATACAATCCCATATATCAAGAATGAGGATATCCGTCCGATTTATATTCCTGAGGATAAAAAAGCGGTTGTCGAGGTAAAAAAACAGACGGAAGGCTATAAGAAAAAGTTCCATGTGGCATTGTTTTTTACTATTGTATTATCGGCTGCCATAGCTGTTATGTTTGGCATCACATATGTGAGTGGACACAGTCCGTATGTGGTGGACTACGAGAATGAGCTGATAGACAAATATGAAAACTGGCAGAAGGAGCTTGAAAAAAGGGAAAAGGCAGTAGAAGAGAGGGAAAAAGCACTGAATGAAAGGCAGGATGCAACAGAGTGGACAAAATAAAGATACTGGTGGTAGATGACGAGAGCAGGATGAGAAAGCTCGTGCATGATTTTCTTGCAAGGGAAGGGTACGAGGTACTTGAGGCCGGAGACGGCGAGGAGGCACTTGATATATTTTATCAGCAGAAGGACATAGCACTGCTGGTGCTCGATATAATGATGCCAAGGATAAATGGTTTGGAGGTATGCCGTGAAATCAGACAGACTTCAAAGGTGCCGATTATTATGCTTACAGCTAAGGGCGATGAGCGTGACGAATTAAACGGCTTTGACATTGGTGCTGATGAGTACATTTCAAAGCCATTTTCTCCAAAGATACTGGTGGCCAGGGTAAATGCTCTCCTTCGCAGGGCGAATAAACTGGGCAAGGAGGCAGTAATAAGCGAGGCCGGTGGTATTGTTATGGACAAGACGGCGCACACTGTAGCTATTGATGGCAGGAATATTGAACTTTCGGTAAAGGAATTTGAGCTTTTGGATTACTTTATGAGCAATCAGGGGATTGCTCTTACCAGGGAGCGCATACTTGATAGTGTGTGGAGCTATGATTATTTTGGCGATGCGAGGACTATTGATACACATGTGAAGAAATTAAGAAGCAAGATGGGCGCTAAAGGCGACTATATAAAGACTGTCTGGGGTGTGGGATATAAGTTCGAGATACAGTAAGTGTTAAGCTTAGGACTAATGGATTCGGGATAAGAGGTGTCACCATGAAAAAGAAAAAAACGCTATCCACGCAGCTTACGTTTGTGATTTCATTCATTGTACTTCTGATAGTAGGCGTGTTCTGGATGGCTAATAACACACTGCTGGAAAAGTATTATGTATATAACAAGGAAAAAGAGATGCTTGCGGTATACAAAATGGTGGACCTGGCTGCAAAAAATGATAAACTTTCAGATGATACGTTTGCTGTAGCATTTGAAAAGAAATGCGTTGGCGCCAATATAGATGCGGTTGTGTTCAACAAATACGGTAAGGTCATCATTGAGGGAACCACTGACAATCAGGAAATATTCCAGCTGCTTTTGGAGGCAAGCATGTCGTCGTATTCGGCAGACTACAACAACCTGAATATGACAAGGCAGAAGGATAAAAGGCTGGGGACAGAGTATATCATCATAAATAACAGACTGATTGACGGTAACTTTGTATACATGAAGACACCGCTTGAGAGCATTAAGGAGAGCGTGTCCATATCGAACCGCTTTTTTGCAATAGGCACAGTGGCTGCTATTGTTGTGGGAGTGTTTATGGCATATATTGTTGCTCGCAACATGACCAGGCCGATAAGAAATATGACTGAGCTGTCGACAAGGATGGCGAAGCTTGATTTTGATGCGAAGTACATTGATACGGAAAACAGTGCAAAGGAGCTTTATGTGCTTGGTGAGCATATGAATGAGCTGTCGCAGACACTTGAGCAGACCATCACAAGACTAAAGGTGGCAAACAATGAATTACAGCGTGATATAAAGAAAAAAGAAGAGATTGATGAGATGAGAAAGGAGTTTTTGTCAAATGTGTCACATGAGTTAAAAACTCCGCTTGCTCTGATCTCAGGCTATGCTGAGGGGCTCAAAGAGGTCGTAAATGACGATGATGAGAGCCGTAACTTCTACTGTGATGTCATCATGGACGAGACTGACAAGATGAACCGCATGGTTATGAAGCTTTTATCTCTCAATCATCTGGAGGATGGCAGTGATGTGCTTGAGATGACGAGGTTTGATCTGACACCGCTTGTCAGAGGGGTTATAGATTCATCTAGGCTTCTGGCACAGAAAAATGAGGCTGCAATTGAGTTTGACCGCACCGATTCCGTATATGTGAGCGGTGATATATACAAGATTGAAGAGGTTGTGACAAACTATATCAGCAATGCGATAAATCACTGCACAAGAGGTGGTACTATCACTGTATCATACAGCATGTACAGCGACCGTGTGAGGGTCAGCGTGTTTAACACGGGAGAGCCGATACCTGATAAGGATATAGAAAATATATGGAATAAGTTTTATAAGGTGGACAAGGCCAGAACAAGGGAATATGGCGGAAGCGGCATAGGACTGTCTATAGTAAAGGCCATTATGGAACTGCATCACAGAGGGTATGGTGTCATAAATCACAAGGATGGTGTAGAATTCTGGTTTGAACTTGAGTTATTTATTGCAAACAATCAATAAATGTGTTACTATATATATTATTAGGATAAAAGTCATAGAATAAGAACGGGTTTATTGCAATGATGGGAAGAAATATAAAAATGGCAGCTGTGGCATTTACAGCAATTATAACGTTGACAGGCTGCGGAACAAAATTATATGATATGACTGATGCGGAACAAGGCCTTATCGCTAATTATTCAGCATATGTTGTTGCAAAACACAATATATACCAGCAGGATGGCATGACTAACGCTACGGAGAAACGTGGGGATATGGAGGATGCTGACGACACTGAGAAAGTGGACGAGGCGTCACCTGATAATTCACTTTCGCAGGATAATAAGACATCTGAAGCTGGAAATGATAAGAGCAGCAATTCGCAGAAAGAGCCTTCTGCCACGCAGGAAAAGAAGGTGTCACTTGCCGAGGCAACAGGCTACGGCAGCCTTGAAATTACATATGATGGAGTAAACGAGTCAGATGTGTACAATGAGGGCTCATACTATTCTATAACGGCAGGAAGCGGTAATACTTTTGCGGTTATGAAATTCACTCTTAAAAATCCGACAGACGAGGATATAAATGTTGATATGTTTGGCAATGCCAGGACATATAAAGCAACTTTCCCCGATGGAAAGGAATACACGGCTGAGGGCACATTCCTTACATATTCCCTTAATACTTTTCAGGGAACCGTAAAGGCGCACGATGCGGTTGATGTGGTGCTGCTTTTCAAGATACCTCAGGGTACGGCATGTGACAATATTAAGATGTCGGTTATAAAAGATAACGAAAAAAGTTTGATTGAATTATAAAACATATGATATACTTAGATTACTAAGAGGTGGAGGTTGTATTATGGATACGAACATATTATTGGAGTCAGGAACAAACGAGCTTGAAGTGCTTGAATTCACGTTGGGAGACAATCACTACGGAATCAATGTCGCAAAGATCAGAGAGATTTTGCAATATATGCCGGTCACTCCTGTTCCGAATACTCATCCGAGTGTTGAGGGAATATTTATGCCACGTGACACAATGATTACGGTTATCAATTTAAAGAATTGTCTTAATCTGCCACAGACGGATGAAAAAGGCTTATTTATCATTACGAATTTTAACAAACTCAATGTGGCATTTCATGTAGATCAGGTTATCGGTATACACCGCGTATCGTGGGAGAATATCATAAAGCCTGACGAGACACTGACGGGCGAGCATGGCAGCACTGCTACAGGTGTTATCAAAATGGATGACAGGCTTATAGTTATCCTTGATTTTGAGGCTATAGTTGCTTCTATTAGTCCACAGACAGGACTTAGGGTTAATGATATCGATGAGATGGAGGCAAGAGATAGGAGTGATGCTACAATTCTTATCGCAGAGGATTCGGCTTTATTGTCAAAGCTCATCACCGAGTGCCTTAAGAAGTCGGGATATACCAATCTCATAGTGGAAGAGAATGGTCAGGAGGCCTGGGATGTGATAGAGGCTATGCAGGCAAAGGGCGATATTACAAAGCATCTTGACTGCATTATAACTGATATTGAGATGCCACTCATGGATGGACACAGACTCACAAAGCTTGTAAAATCAGATGCAGAGCTTAGAGATATACCGGTTATCATATTCTCTTCACTGGTAAATGAAGAGATGAGGAAAAAGGGTGAACAGCTTGGAGCAGACGCACAGCTTACAAAGCCTGAAATCGGAAAGCTTGTAGAGGCGATTGACAAGCTGATTGATAAAGCATAATATATTTAGATACAAGGGGTGTGGCTTGTTTAGCTGCACCCTTTAATGGATTATAGATGGAGAATACTAATGAGCGATAAATCGACAGAAAACTATCTGGACAATTTGCTGGATTCAATGAATAAGCTGCAGGATACAGATACGAAGATGTCTGGGGCTGATCAGGATGAATTCCTCAAAAAGTTTGAGGACGAGCTTGAAAATGAGACATATGATGAGTATCTGTCGAACTTTGAAAAGGAACTTGAGAGGGAAAATGAGCAGGCCAAGGGTCAGGCTCTTAATGTACAGACTCCGGCTCCTGATGACAAGGATGCTTCACTTGATGATATGCTCACTGAGTTTGACCGCAGGATGAAGGAACAGGAGACTCAGGGAGATAAACAGGAAAACAAAGCAGACAATAATCTAAGCGATGCGGTATTTAATTTTACACCGGCAGATTCTGGGATAGAGATGATGGATGCAAACATGCCGGAAATGGCTGAGAATCCCAAACAGGAGGAGACTCCGGAGAGTATAATAACAAATGAACCTCAGATGGTTGAAGAAATAGGAGAGCCGGATTTGGCAGGAAATGCATCAAAGGATATACTTGACATACTGGGTAGTGATGGTCTGGATAATATCGGTGATCTGCTTGAAGGAAAAACCGGTGAGACAGGGGCTGATATAGATGATTATGCAAGCAGCCAGATGAAAGTGCACGAGACGGCTGATGCAGCAGTTGATGCACAAGATACTGAAAAAAAGAGCCTTTTAAAAAGAATAATATCATTTTTTACAAAAGAGCCGCAGTCAGATGATGTCACAGATATACAGAGCACAGCAGAAGGTGCAGAAACTGACGCAAAGACACTCTCAGATGAGAATAAGCAGATACTTGAAGCGCTGGATGCTGACGGAGAGCTAAACGAAGCCACAGATAAGCCAAAGAAGGGCAAAAAGCCTAAAAAAGAAAAGAAGCCAAAAAAACCTAAAAAAGAAAAAAAGCCAAAGGCTCCAAAGGAAAAGAAGGAACGCATTGGATGGGAGAAGGGACCTAAGCTTCCTAAGGGATCTGTTATAGTAATCTGGGTATTTGTTATGTCGATAGTTGTGTTTGTTCTCATATGCACCTTTTTGCTCGGAAACAACTCCAAAGTGACTGATGCTCAGAATACGTACAATCAGGCAATAGCTGATCTGGGACAGAATAAAGCTGATTCAATAGAACTGTATACAAATGCCTACAGCAGGCTGAGCGGCTTGAAGCTTTCGGGTGACGATAAGCAGTTGTACAATAAGCTGTCGGTGCTTGCATCAGTGTCAGGTAAGTATGATGCCTATAAGAGCTTTAGCGATTCAGGCTATGTAACCATGGCAGCGGATTCCTTAGTATGTGCGGCAGGACGATGTGCTGTAAATGCAGACAATGCAAAGGAATACGGATGTGAGCTGCAGCTTGAGCAGCTTAAAAACATTATTTCTGATACCCTGAGCAGTCAGTATGGCTTATCATATGATGATGCCATTGCTCTATATAATATAGATGATAGAGATGACTATACACTGGCACTGACACAGAAATTAAATGAATTAGGCATTAAAGAGGAGACAAAATGATATGATTGCAATCATCGATTATGGAGCAGGCAACCTGCGAAGTGTGGAAAAGGCTCTTACAGCTATAGGCGAGGAGAGTATTGTGACCAGAGACAGGCATGAGATTTTAAATGCCGATAAGGTAATACTTCCCGGAGTAGGAGCTTTTGGAGATGCAATGAATTCGCTTAAAAAATACGAGCTGGACAAGGTGATTCACGAGGTTTGTGACATGGACAAGCCATTTCTTGGCATATGCCTGGGACTTCAGCTATTATTTGAGGGAAGCGATGAGAGTCAGGGCGTTGAGGGGCTTCATGTGCTTGACGGACAGATACTTCGCATACCAGATAAGGAAGGACTTAAAATACCTCACATAGGCTGGAATTCACTTGATTTACAGAACAATGGAAGGCTGTTTAAAGGTCTTTCAGAGCATCCGTATGTATATTTTGTGCATTCGTACTATCTGGAAGCCGCTGATGAAGCAATTGTCACAGCAACGACAGAGTACAGCACACACATTCATGCGTCTGTAGAGAAAAACAATGTGTTCGCCTGCCAGTTCCATCCGGAAAAGAGCAGCACAGTCGGACTTTCGATACTTAAAAATTTTGCAGGGATAGGTGAGGCATAATATGTTTACGAAGAGAATAATCCCATGTCTGGATGTGAATAACGGACGTGTTGTGAAGGGCATAAACTTTGTCAATTTAAGAGATGCAGGTGACCCGGTTGAGATTGCGGCTGCTTATGATAAGGCAGGTGCAGATGAGGTGGTTTTTCTGGATATTACGGCGTCAAGCGACAACAGAAATACTGTTGTGGATATGGTCAGAAAGGTCGCTGAAAAGGTGTTTATACCGTTCACGGTGGGCGGTGGCATCAGAACAGTCGATGATTTTAAGGCACTGCTTAGAGAGGGTGCGGACAAGATTTCAATAAATTCAAGTGCTATAAATACCCCTCGGCTCATAAGTGATGCGGCTGACAAGTTTGGCAGTCAGTGTGTGGTTGTGGCAATCGATGCAAGACGTCGTGCTGATGGAAGCGGCTGGAATGTATACAAGAACGGAGGACGCATAGATACAGGTCTTGATGCCATTGAGTGGGCTGTTAAGGCAAATGAGCTTGGAGCGGGAGAAATCCTTCTTACAAGCATGGATTGTGACGGCACAAAGGATGGCTACGATATCGAGCTTACAAGGCTTATTGCCGATAATGTTTCTGTTCCGGTTATCGCATCGGGCGGTGCAGGCACAAAGGAGCATTTTTACGAGGCTCTGACAGAAGGAAAAGCGGACGCAGCGCTTGCAGCTTCACTTTTCCACTACAAGGAGCTTGAAATTATGGATTTAAAGAATTATCTGGCAGATAAAGGTGTGTCGGTCAGAAGATAGGCGGGAGATAAAGATTATGAGTA
>ERZ773136.699-NODE-699-length-36611-cov-7.458256_pt1 | contig 36611 bp, 25 predicted proteins | sample MGYA00580855_ERZ773136 | MGnify/ENA primary metagenome ERZ773136 (study PRJEB29015, sample SAMEA2737860) | human gut metagenome | biome: human gut; feature: human-associated habitat; material: faeces | place: China | collected 2012 ... | reverse complement strand
CAATGCGCCGGCAATGAGGCTGGGGGTCATCATGGGCAGGGTAACGGTGAACACCGTTTTCAGGGGCGACGCGCCGGAGACGCGGGCCGCTTCCTCAAGGGAGGGGTCCATCTTCTCCATGGCCCGGGAAATGGTGATGAATGCATAGGGATAGTAGAACGTGGTCAGCACCCAGATCATGCCCGTAAGGGTGTAGATATTCAGCGGGCCCGCGTTGGTCTCCATCTGGAACATGGCGCGGAGGATCAGGTTGATGGTGCCCACATTCTTGTTCAGCAGCCGGAGCCACGCCATGGCGCCCACGTAGGGTGGCACCATGTAGGTCAGCACGAACAGGCTGCGGAAAAACTTTTTGCCGTGCATATTGGTGCGCCCCACAAGCCATGCCAGCGGGAAGGCCAGCAGCGTGCCCAGGATGACACCGGGCGCCCCGTACAGGGCATAGCCCAGGACTTCCGGGGTATAGAAGCCGGCCGTGGCCTGCAGGATCACGGTAAGGGAACCGCGGATCACGAAAAAGACGCCCAGCGTGCCCAGGAAGACGCGCGGCTCCCAGCCCATGCACAGGCCATAGGCTCCGATGGGCGGGCCGTCGAAGGAGATGGCCGTGCCCAGCAGCCCGGCCCCGAAGCCCGCCGCGGCACCCAGCATCTGCGGGTGGGACACAGGCCCCTGTGCGGCGCGGTAGGTCATCTGCCAGTACACATAGTAAAGCAGCAGCAGGCCCACGGCCCCCTGCAGGACGGCGCCGGAACAGATCTGCAGGATATAGAGCCCGGCGAAGGACCCGGGCACGGACCCCGCCAGCATGGGCCAAAGGGAAGAAAGCCGGCAATGGCGAAAATGCATGCCGGCCAGACAGCCGTCCATGACCACGTTGATGATGCACGTCAGCGCGATGAGCTGATGGACGGGAATGACCAGCGCCAGCAGGGGAAAGGCCACCATGGCCCCGCCGATGCCGCTCACGCCGGAGACGAAACCGCCCAGGATCCAGGCGAAGAAAACAAAAAGGTCCGTAGCTTCGGGCATAACCTTCCCTCCTGTGGACGCTGCCCCGCCGCCGGTCTTCCCGGGGCCGCGGCGTCCCGCATGATCTGGATTGCTGCTCCTGCATAGGGGCCCCATGCCGTTTTGGCAAGGGGGCCGGGAGCCCGATAAAAAAAGCCGCCCCGGGGGGCAGGGCGGCTTCCATGAAAGGCGGTCCGGCGAACGGACAGCCAGTGTCCGGCTCCCCTTGCGGGGAGCCGCCGGAGGTTACTTCTTGAAGAAGACCGCGATGTCCTTGCGGCCCAGCACGTTCTCACGGACCTTTTCTTCAGGCAGGGAGATCCAGTGCTTCTTGTTGGAGAAGTAGAAGATGAAGCCCAGCACGACCCACACGGCCAGGCAGATGAAGGGGGCGGTACCGATGCGGGCGGGGGAACCGGGCACCAGCAGGAGCAGGATGCACATGACGGCGGTGATGGTACCCACGGCGCAGCAGAACAGCTTGAGGCCCTTCTTGTCCACGCCTTCGCTGCCCATGATCACGCGGCGGGCGGCCAGGCAGGTGAACAGGTAGCCGATACCGGTACCCACGGAGCTCATGTCCACGGTCCAGGCCACGGCGGAGCGGCCGGCGAAGGGAGTCAGCAGCACGACGATGATGGTGAACAGGATGGCCTTGTAGGGGGTGCGGTACTTGGGATGGATCTCACCGAACCAGGCGGGCAGGATGCCGCTGCGGGACATGCTGAGCAGCAGGCGGCTGGTGGCGATGAAGAAGCCGTTGGTACCGGTGCACACGGCGCCGAACACGGCCACGGCCAGCACGATGGAGCCGAACTTGCCGAAGGCCATGGTGGCCACTTCACCGGTGCCCCAGGCGGCGCCGCCGGTGGCGCGCTGGGCGTCGAGCTTGGCCAGCAGTTCAGGATACGGCACGGCCATGCCCACGGAGAGCATCACCATGGCGTACAGGAGCACGCCGCAGAAGATGGCGACGACCATGATGTTGCGGGCACGGGAAGGATCGAAGGCGAATTCTTCAGCAGCCTGGGGCACGGTATCGAAGCCCACGAACAGGAAGGGAGAGATGGCGAAGACCAGCAGCACGCAGGCGATCATGCTGCGCTTGTCGGAGAAGGCGGGGCTCAGGTTGGCCACGCTGGCGGTATCCAGGGTCAGCACGCCGCCAAACAGGGCCAGGATGCCGAAGGTCAGCATGAAGGCCAGGATCAGCTGCAGGGCGCCGGCAAAGCCGATACCGCGGTAGTTGATGTAACCGAAGAAGAGGGTACCGGCCGTCATCAATATGACTTCACCGGAATACACGGTCCAGCCGGCGATGAAATAGAGCTCTCCGAACTCAAACACACCGGGGAAGAGGAAGCGGAAAATGACCGAAAGGGCTGCGATGTCGATAGCAACAATGGCAAGATAGCCGATCACCAGCTCCCAGCCGCAAACAAAAGCGGCGCGGGGGCCAAAACCGATATACGCATAAGCAAAAGCACCGCCAGCAACAGGGGCGTATTTGACCATGTAGCTGAGGCATACAGCAACGAAGCTGACCAGGCAGGCACCTACAAAGAAACCAAGCAGGGTACCCACAGGACCGGCCTGGGGCAGGAACATATCACCGGGCAGCACAAAGCAACCCCAACCGACAATGGAGCCCAAAGCCAGTGCGCACACCTGCAACGGCGAGAGGGACTTTTCCAACTTGACCTGTTCCGACATACCATTTTCTCCGTTATGAATTTGATACCGCTGCGGATTGCTTGTTATGGCTGCCATACATGCACATGAAGCCTGGTCGTTGCACCCTTTGGTGAACTCCCGGGCGAAAACTATAGTCCCTCCCTGCACAGCAATAAGCGTGCCATATGTGAAAAACTTCCCTATGTCGGACAATATCCCGTTTTCTCACGAAAAAAGAATAATAACCATTATTTAAATTTAAAAAATGATAAGTAAAATAAAAAAAATTTGATTTTTATATCAAAATTTATATTACATTCTGTAAAAAAAGACCCGCTTGTGATTATTTGGCTAACCACACCCTCCTGAGGCCCCTTCAGCCGGGCACCCCCTCCAGCACCTTGATTTATCTGCCTTATGCAGCCCATCCCTGCAGACAGACCCGCGACAGCGGCATCGGTCACCGGCCATGAATGCCCTGAGCCAAGGGCTCCCGGCCCGCAGATGAAGGCAAAACAACCTTACGCAGCCAATATAATTGAAGATCGTCCAAATCACCCTGATGCGGCATGGAAATTGCTGCCCTCAGGCTAGCTTGTGCCTTACGGCACAGCCTTGTGACCCACATCACCGGCCTGCTCATGCGGACTGGCGAACGTCCTTACAGATGGAGTTGACGTACCATGAGTATCTCAGCGAGCCCCGGGCGGCTTTCCTGCGGCTCTTCCCTGCTGGCCGGCGGCCCTTTGTGCATCATCCTCGGCGCCCTGTGCTTCAGCACCACCGGCACCGTGCAGGCCCTGGGCCCGGATGGCAGCCATCCTCTGGGCATCGGGGCCCTGCGCATGCAGATCGGGGCGCTGGCCCTCTGGGCCTGGTGCGCCTGCCGGCATTCCCTGCCCGCGGGGCTGCGGCACTGGCAGTTGCGCTGGCTCATCCCCGCCACGCTGGGCCTGCTGGGCTTCCAGGTCTTTTTCTTCTGGGGCGTCCAGCAGGCGGGCGTCGCCGTGGGCACAGTAACGGCCATCGGCTTCTCTCCCGTCATGGCCGCCATCCTGGCCCGCATCATCCTGGGCGAACGCCCTGCCCGCATCTGGTACCCGGCCACGGGCCTGGCCCTGGCCGGGCTCGTGCTGCTCAATCTGGGCAGCAGCCAGGACACCAGCACGGCCGCCCTGCTCCTGCCCCTGCTGGCGGGGGCCTGCTACGGCGCCTACTTCGTCTTCAGCAAGCCTCTGGGCCGGACCCACGCGCCGGAGCACATCATGCTCCTGCTCTGCGCGGGCAGCGGGCTCCTGCTGCTGCCCGTCCATTTCTGCACGCCGCCGCTCTGGCTGCTGCAACCCCAGGGGATGGGGATGGCCCTGTATCTGGGCGTCGTGACCGCCGCCCTGGCCTTCAGCCTTACCCTGGCCGGGCTGCGCCGCACCCCCACGGCCATGGCCGCCACGCTGGCCCTGGTGGAGCCGCTGGGCGCCGCCTGCTGGGGCATCTTTTTGCTGCATGAGCCTGTCGGCGGGCAGGAGCTGGCCGGTATGGGCCTGCTTTTCGGCGGTGTGGCCCTGCTGACTCTGGGCAAGAAAACGGAGAACACGCCCCCGACGGAGGAACATGCCTCCTCCCGACCCCTGAGCGGGGAAGGTGCCCCCCAGCACTGATAGGCAGGCAAGATCCCGGAGACTGTCGGCTGCAGACGACAGCTCCCAAGGGTCCGGGAAGGATGTTCTCCGTGTCCTCCCGGGCCCTTGCTTTTTCCGCCGCTTCCCGCTCCACCGCGCACCATCCTGCGCCGAAAACACCAACGGGCCGCCCCTTTCGGGACGGCCCGTTTCGTTATCCGCGGGACACAGGGGCCCCACAGACGCAAAAAGCCCCTGACGCTCTCGCATCAGGGGCTTGCATGCAATGGTGGGTCGTGCGGGGTTCGAACCTGCGACTCTCTGCTTAAAAGGCAGATACTCTACCTACTGAGTTAACGACCCGTTGAGACGTTTCAGATATACAAATCCCCACATGAAGTCAAGGATTATTTTCCACAAATCCTTTTTTCCGGCCGTTCCATGCCACAACGGCATGGCCTTGTCCCCCCTCATCGCGCGGGGCACCGCCACGGCCGGACACCCTAACGTCTTTCGCCGGGACTAGGCGTTCTTCTTTTCCTGCTTGGTCCAGGAATCGCGCAGGCCCACGGTGCGGTTGAAGACCGGACGCTCGTCGGTGCTGTCCTTGTCCTTGCAGAAGTAGCCCACGCGCTCGAACTGCACCTTGGCGCCCACTTCCTTGGCAGCCAGGGCCGGTTCCAGCATGGCGGTCACTTCGCGCAGGGAGTCGGGATTGATGGCATCCAGGAAGGTCTGGCCTTCGGGCATGGCATTGGGGTTCTCGGCCGAGAACAGATGCTCGTACAGGCGCACGGTGGCGGGCACGGCATGGCGCGCGGAGACCCAGTGGATGGTGCCCTTGACCTTGCGGCCGTCGGGGCTCTGGCCGCCGCGGCTCTCGGGATCGTAGGTGCAGCGCAGTTCCACCAGATTGCCGGCATCGTCGTACACGGCTTCGCGGCAGGTGATGAAATAGGCGTAACGCAGACGCACTTCCGCGCCGGGCGCCAGGCGGTGATACTTCTTGGGCGGATCCTGACGGAAGTCGTCGCGCTCGATCCACAGTTCACGCGAGAAGGGCACGGTGCGGCTGCCGTAGGCGGCATCTTCGGGATGCCAGGGCATCTCGAATTCTTCCACCTGGTCTTCGGAGTAGTTCTCGATGACCACCTTCACGGGATCCAGCACGGCCATGGCGCGCGGGGTGTGGGCGTTGAGGTATTCGCGGATGCAGAATTCCAGCACGGCGTAATCCACCATGGAGTCGGAGCGGGCGATGCCGATGCGGCTGCAGAACTCGCGCAGGGCCTCCGGCGGCACGCCGCGGCGGCGCAGGCCGCTCAGGGTGGGCATGCGCGGGTCGTCCCAGCCCTTGACGTAGCCTTCCTTCACCAGCTGGATGAGCTTGCGCTTGGACAGCACCGTGTGGGTGAGGTTGAGGCGCGCGAACTCGATCTGCTGGGGATGGTACACTTCCAGGGCGTCCAGCACCCAGTCATAGAGCTCGCGGTTGTTCTCGAACTCCAGCGTGCAGATGGAGTGGGTGATGCCTTCCAGCGAGTCCGACAGGCAGTGGGTGAAGTCGTACATGGGATAGATGCACCACTTGTTGCCCGTGCGGTGATGTTCGGCATGGCGGATGCGGTACAGGGTGGGGTCGCGCATGACCAGATTGGGCGAGGCCATGTCGATCTTGGCGCGCAGCACATGCTCGCCGTCGGCGAATTCCCCGGCGCGCATGCGGCGGAACAGGTCCAGGTTCTCTTCCACGCTGCGGTTGCGGCAGGGGCTCTCCTTGCCGGGACGGGTCAGGGTGCCGCGGTACTCGCGGATCTCGTCGGCGCTCAGGTCGTCCACATAGGCCTTGCCCTTGAGGATGAGCTGCTCGGCGTATTCGTAGAGCTTGTCGAAATAGTTGGACGCGTAGAATTCGCGGTCATCCCATTCACCACCCAGCCACTTCACGTCCTCGCGGATGGAATCCACGTATTCGGTGTCTTCCTTGACGGGGTTGGTGTCGTCGAAGCGCAGGTTGCACATGCCGCCGAACTCGCGCGCCACGCCGAAGTTCAGGCAGATGGACTTGGCATGGCCCAGATGCAGGTAGCCGTTGGGTTCCGGAGGAAAGCGCGTGTGCACCTGACCCCCGAAACGACCCGACGCGTTGTCGTCCATGATGCGGGCGCGGATGAAGTCCACACCGGCTTTGGGATTGTCGTTGCTTTCCGCGGCAGCGGCCACGGTCTCGGCCTTGTTTTCGCTCATGGCGTTGTTCCTCCGTAAGATATTGAACGCAGCAGGATACGCTAAGCCGGTACGAGGGTCAACGCCGCCCGCCGGGCCTTCCCGGCAAAGACGAAGATTTTTTTGTGCCTTTGCCGGATTTTCCCTTGACAAGTAGGCCCTTCCCGCCTAGTGTACAGCCTCACGCGGGAATGACGATGTCTTCCCTGAGCGGAGAGGTGTCCGAGTCGGCCGAAGGAGCTCGCCTGCTAAGCGAGTATACGGGCTTAAACCTGTATCGAGGGTTCAAATCCCTCCCTCTCCGCCACTAAGGCAGCAAAGCCGGTAGGTTACAGCACGTAGCTTACCGGCTTTTTTCGTGCCTGAAAAATGGCCTCCCCGGCAAAGATGTATACCAAGGAGTATACTGGCGTGCCGAAACAGCCATTTCCAGGGGGGCACGTAAACAGGCTGCCCAGCCTTGCCTATGGCGGCCTTTTTGAGCGTGGGAAATGCTTCGGCCGGTGGTACGGTGTGCGAAGCCGACAAAAAAGGCCGGAGATCGTCTCCCCGGCCTGTGCTATTGATTAAATCATTTATGATTACAATAGACTTAATCAACCTTTCTCAAAGAAGCTGGCAGCATTTTATTTAATTCTTCTCTTGTGAAAAACTGTGACTCCTTTTCCTTCAATAATTTTTGAGCCAGACAGTAGCTTTTATTATCTGTTAATGGAGCATTTTTATATATCTTTTCCAAGCGAGATTGCAATTCATCTCTCATAGTTATTATTTCTTCCTTTGATAATCCATCAAAATCTACAAGTAGAGATAGATACCGTTCTCTAATTGACCATAATTCATTTGCTGTATCTAAATGTTTTTTATATAATAGCGAAAAATCTTTATCTTTAAAGTATGCCGTCAGCAGTAATAATAGTGAAGATATCACTCCACCTATCCACGATATATAAGCACAGTCAGAAACTAATGTTCCAACAAATCCTGTTGTTGATAGGCCTGACAATATCAACTGCCCCCATTTCAAAATATTAAATCTATCATATAGCCTAGTTGCATGAACTATCTGAGTTGTATATGAATAAACAACCTTCCCGTATATCTCCTCAATTTGATTATATAGACAAGTCATATTACAATTTTGGGAATTTGCTTCCATATATTTCTCTCCATATATTATTTGCTACTATAGGACGTTCGGTTGCGAAATCAATTGCTTTTTTTGCGTTATCATATGCTTCACGTGCTTTATTTTGAAAAAAACCATACCATATAATATAACGATTACTCCCCATCACTTTCCATCGTGTTTGATGCATTGGTTCATCAGATAAATACTTAAAAAAGTCTCGAGACATCCAATCATAATATAAGAAAGACTTATCTTTATATTCCCATGAAGAAATAAAATTGTAGCTCAAAACATCTATTAATATTCCGCAAATATCAACGTTATTCTTTTTTTTCCACGCTCGCGCCATTTTACACAATCTTTTTAAATTTGAGTTACAATTATTATCCATTTCCCGAATAGCTGCTATTTCTGCTCTCGGATGAGTAGTTTTCCAAGATCCTCCATCATTTGAATTTGCAAAAGTATAGCTGCCATCGGTATTTAAAAATGCAGGCAAAACTTCAAAGTTAATCCCATCCGAAAAAGGGATACTAATAATCTGACCGTCAGCCTTTAATGTTGATGACGAATAAGTTCTTGCAATAGTTTTTTTTACATCTTGAAGCAATGCCGACTGTCCATTAATAATATATTTATCAAACCTTTCATAAACACTATATGGCAACTGCACCAACATATCTATATCACTAGCAAATATTTCTGTATCTCGGCCATATGAGCCCACGTACAAACTATGTAAATCAGATGAAGAGCTTCCCCAATAATCAATATTAATACGCCTAGTAATACTATGATATCTATCTATAATTTTCGACAATTCATCATCTGAAAAGCGCAATTCTCCACAAAAGGTTTTAAATGCATCAGAAACATTAAAAGTCATTCTATATACTCCTTTTTATAGGCCACATATTAGCATTAACTTATCAAGTATGCCATATCTTGTATAGAGGGACTAGTAGATTTTAATAAGCATGCCAATAACACATCTAAATTACTAGCAGATTAATAAAAAAGGCCGGAGATCGTCTCCCCGGCCTTTCAGTTGTCTGGTTGTTAGCTGGCCTTCAAGGGCTGGTTCATTTCTTCAATCACCCCCGCCAAGTGATCTACTGGGGGGCACAAGCTGTGCAAGTAGGTGTCCGTGGTGGTGGCGCGCTGGTGGCCCAGCATGTGCTGAATGTCGCACAGCGTCACCTTGTTCGTGCTTACGAGCATGGAGGCGAAGTAGTGCCGCAGCGCATGAAAACCGAACTCCCTGACACCAGCTTCACGGCACAGCCGTTTCAGCATGCGGCATATGGAGGGCTGATTCCGTCTGTACGGCCCATGCGTAGCGGGATTGACGAAAACATACGGGCTGCCCTCTGATAGAGGGTGAAGCCGCGTCAACACGTCACGCAGCGTATGGCCGACAGGAACCAGACGGGCAGTCTTGGAGCCATTCCGGCTTTTGTGCGTCCACAGCCTGATGGAGCTGTCCAAAACGTCTTCCCATTTCAGGTTGAGCACTTCGCTGAGGCGTGCTCCGGTGTAGCTGATGAACGTTAATATATCTCTTTCCTGCTGCGTAGCAGCGGCGAAGACTTTCTCAACGTCATCCTTTGAAGGGACGTACTTGACGAACTCCTCTTCCGGGAAGGGCTTGACCGCCTGCCAAGGATTGCCGTTAAGCTCTGATTTGTGCCAGTTCCAAAGGGCCTTGAGCGTACGTATACGCCTGTTGGCCGTTTTGGCACCGCTACGGGCCATGACGCCGTTGCTAAAGGCACGCGCCATGCTCAAAGTAACGTCATCCATAGCGCAGTCCTGCAAGCGGCAGTCTTTCCTGATGTAGCTGGCGAACTCGCGCAGGTGCTTCTTCTTCTCCCTAAGGGTGTTGGAAGCTATACGCAGCTCGCAGTCAGCTATGTACTGGCTACAGGCCAGCGAATACATCAAACAGGGCTGTCCTGCCATCGCTGGGGCTTGTCTCATCGCCAACTCCCATATCTTTGCTTCTTGGAGCGTCAGAAAGCGCTTCTTGCGTATTACACCACCTACTTTGACGCTTGCCTCGTACCGACTGCACGTCTTCATCTTTATCTTGTTGATAGCCATAGCGGCTGTACCTTCCTTGTTTTGCGTAGTTCAAGACTTCCACAGGGTCGAAACGGGCACTTTTGAGGTTTCCCCCTTGCGGCCTTGTGCTGGGCGGGGTCACAAAGAAGTGGGGATACTGGCGCCACGTCTTCCTAAACGTATTTGGTGCTATCTGTAAGATCTCGGCTATCTGCTTATATGTCATGCACTGCTGCCCCATCGTGTGCCTCCTTGCAAGCTTCTTTGAGAGCCTTCAACAGGATGTCATTATCAATGTGGCTCAACGAGGCACATGCCTTGGGCCTGATACGCATAATGTATTCGGTGTTGAAGCCGGTACCGTCCAGTTCCTCTTTCAGCATATCGAGGAACAGGAAGTAGGCCTTTTCAGTAATCTTTGCCGGTATTTTCGGCGCAAACGGGATGTTTTTCTTATTGATGTAGTTCCACGTCTGCGCACCGCCAGACTTCTTGATAAAGGCCATATCCTGCCCTTTCTTGCCATCCTTAAGAAGGTAGCCAGTATGCATGGCAAAGCTACACTCTTTGACAAGGCATGGCTTCACGCCAGCTGGAGGCACCGTCCCATGAACTGCCGTTATCGAGGCATTCCATAGTTTGGAAACTTTTCTACGGTTTGAGGCTTTAAAGGTCAGCTTTTCCGACTCAAAAAGGTTCCCCATCAAATGGAAGTGGAAGCCTGTCTTTTGCGTCCATTCGCGCTTGTACACGAACCAGCAGCCCGGGAACCGGTAGACCAGCTTCCTCACGAACTTGCTGAACACGTCCTGGCAGTTAGCAAACCGCTGCGTATCGCAGCATGTACCGGGGATCATCAGGGAGATGAACAGATAAGGCGAGGCAGCTAACGAGCAAAGGGCACGGCGTAAACCGTTAATCCTCTGCTTCCTTGACTTCCGTAAGGATTGGTGCTTGTACGGTCTTTTACGATGAACGTAACGGTGCTTTTTCGTTGAAACCCAGCATTGCATGCCTTGTATTGTAATGAACCTCATAGTAGTTCCTCATAGTTTTATATCTCCTCAACAGTACTTAAATATTTGTGAATAATTATACGTATACTATGGCACCGGGCCGAATTACGATGCTTTTACGGTGGATGCCCACGAAGAAAACCTTTCATTTGAGGACTCCTTTCTTTGTTAATCGCATTGACGATGCGCTATCATCGCAGTACCTTCTTTCATAAGGAGGCTGCCATGAGTGAAAAATCCAAGCTCGACACCAAGAAAGATGATGTTCCCGAGAACTTTTTCCTTGCTTCCAAAAAAGACGGACACCAAATGACCGTCTATTACTCCCAAGCGGCTTGTGCGGTGCTTGAAGAGTGGAAGAAACAAGGCAAGGGCACGAAAAACCAGTTCATCAGCGATGCCATTGTCGAATACGGGATGGCACAGCTTGGGGAAGAACTGGGAGAGGTATTTTCCAAGCGTAAGTTAAAATGCTTTAGCAAGCCCAAAAACCGGGTTCCCAAAGAAGTAGTCATAGCGCTTGCCTTGGCTCTTCTTGATGAAAAAACCTTCAAACAGGACTTTGCAGCACTCTGTAATAGCATAACGGCTGAGGACATCGCCGAGCTGGAAGGGAGCACAGCCAAAACGATCTGCTCAACCCTTGCTGAAAAGCACAACCTCTGCGACGCGTTTCCAGAAAAGCCTCTCTGGGCACTTGCTTTTTGGGCTGTCCAAAAAGGATGGTTCAAGAAGGATGGGAAAAACACGACCAAGTGATTTGGGGCGTATCCTTCGGGGTACGCCCTTCTTCTTTTGATGTCTGTAAGATGATGTTTCATCTTCTGATACTCCTTCTAAAAAAGCGAAGCCCTCCGCGTATGCAGAGGGCAAAATGGCTGCTCGCACTATTTCGAGCATGTATTTACTATACGAAAAAACGCAGCAAAAGTCAAGATGGTTTATTTTCACAACAAACACGATGAAACTTCATCGCATATTAATGAAAAACTTGCTTCAGACAGCATCTTTTTTACCAATATACATCTCTTTAAAAGGTGTATTTTCAATGCTGCGGTGAATATACACAGCACGAGTAGATGTAACGGTGCTCGTGCACTGCTTTGATGGATGTACGGTGTGCCAATGATGCCGCGAGCATCTACACCGCCTTAACGATGCCTAAAACATCGTTTTACTGAAAACATTGCTGGAAGCGCTTACCATGCGATGCAAGCAAAAAGGGGGTGTGCCAAGCAGCATACCCCCTTTTTCTTGTTCTACTGCTTCGGCGGGTAAACGGCCTTCACGAGCTTGTCAAACTCCGGTTTCAGCTCGAACAGCTTCTCAAGCACGGCCTTCATGGGAGCCAGCGACATTTTGAGGTCGGGGAACTCCTTTTTGACTTCACCGGGAACCAGCGTGAACGGCATGAAAATGGATCCTCGTTGGTGCAGCTTGAAGCCAGCCTCCTTGAGCCGGGCGTTCTGCTCGTAGAACTCCTTCATGGCCTTCTTTACCTTATATAAGGAAGGCCCGCCGGTCTTGCCGACCATCCTGAACTCGAAGCACATGGAACCACCGTTCACGCCAAGCGCCTGGGACAGCCAATAGCCGTTGTCCCCTTCGTTCTCCCACAAGCGAAAACACACAAGGGGATCACCGTTGACTTTGTACGGCCAATGAGCGCAGGCAAACCACGTTTCTTCGTGCTCCTCGTCGTCGCCGGTCACAAGCGCGTACTGGCCGCGCCACGGCGTTCTGTCGCCAACACGCATGGATATGGCTTTATTCATGGCTTGGAAGACTTGCCGCTCAACGCTCTCGGTAAGCGATTCGGCTTCAATGTTGTCGGGGTTGTCGAGAAGGTACAGACACATTTCTTTCGTGTAAGACATAAATAACTCCTATCTTAAATAAACGAAAAGCCCCCTGTATGAATGCAGAGGGCTTTAGCCGAAAGCCATTTTCGGCTTTTTACTATTATACCATATTTTATAAAAAAGTCAAGAAACAAATATAAATATACTCGATATGTTTTATTAAAATGATTTTTAATTTATTTTTTATTGATAACTAGTCTATATAAGTTGAAATGAGTCCTATGGACTCGCAAAGAGTTGCAAGAATCGCCCCATAAAGGCTATCAGTGTGTTGAAAAATGCGTCGAAGTGATTGAGAATTCCCCAATCAAGCGTGTGGAGGTGGGGCGATGGGGCTAGGTCGTCAGAGAAAGCAGCAGTGGAAAAGTATCGCTCCTAGGACGAGATTCCCCGGTCGCGCGGTCACGGATTTTACGACCGCCAAGGCGTCAAATCCCTAGTTCCCTCAATTCCCTAGCCTTGGCTTGCCTTAAAAAAATAGCAACATCGTGGAGGATGATATGGTTATGTCTCGAAAAAAGAGTAGATTTATGGACATAATTCTCTGTGTTGAAGATTATATAGAAGCAAGTGAAAGTAGAACAAATTTTTATGAATCACCACAAAATAGGTGTAAAGTCCTTACATATAATGAAGATGAAAATTTATATTATGAAAGGTGTGATATTGATAGAGGCTATCATGAATGCTTAGACAATCTTAAATTCGCATTAAGAGAAATTGGAAAGACCAAAAAGGACATAGGTTCAATATATACTTTTTATGAGAATTATAAAAAAATTGAATTAAGAATAAATGAAGATCGTAATGTAAAAGAATTTTTATCTTATTTTGGATTGATGGATGAGTTATATAAAGAATGGTTATTAGCGAAAAGTATGGGTGCAAGATATAGAATGTTAGATAGAAAATATGGCACTGCTCCAATAACTTGGTGGAAGAAAAAGGTTTCTAGACAATGTTCAGATAGAGGTAAGGCTTGTATGTATAGATATGAATATAAAAAGTCTTATCATCAGCAAAGAAAAATAGTATTTAAAGCGATACGAACAAGATGTAGACAAGAAAAATTAGATTTCAAAAAGATACCATTAAATGGGAGTCAATTTTTTACAGTAACAGTAAAAGATTTAATTTAAAATGTGAAAATCATGAAGGTCCTTCAGCCTTTTCCGTGGGAAGAGAGTGTGTCAAGAACTGACCGGGTAGAGGTTCAACCCACCGCAGAAGAAGTAGATGGCGGTCACGAAATGATCCCGGTTCCTGTAGCCGCAGGCCTTACGCTTGATGTCCATGATTTTGCTGTTTAGCCCTTCAGCTACACCGGGAATGTTCTCCTTGAGGACTTTAGCTAGCAGGTCAGCTACCACGGAAAAGCTGGAAGGACCTCTTTCTTGTTGTCTGTCATTTTTGCTGTCTCCTGCCGAAAATCAAGAGATACCGGCAAACGCCAAGCCCGGGGAAGACATATACGGCTGGCGGCTTGCAATCTTCAGGAAGAATGCTTATAAAAAAGGTGCCGGGAGAATGCGCCAACACTCCCCCGGCAGGTACGACGCTCTAGCGTCCCCTTGATGTTACATGGCTTACCAGCATTATTTAGCCCTCGCCCGGTGCCAGCCGGACGGGGGCCTTTGTTTTAGCTTACAGCCGGGACGAAGCCCGGAGCATCAGACAAAGGAGCGTCAGCAGCGCCAAGAGCACAAGGCGTCTCATGCGGCTAACCTCCCTTACCCGGCAAGCGGGAGTTTGCGCCGTACCGAACGCATGGGAAGAAGCCACGTAACGGGGGACATCTTAGCTTTTTAGGCCGAGAGAATCAATATAAATGCAGCTTACTGGTATACCACTCAAAAAGGAGTACCTTATGCTAAAGCTGCAAAATGATGATATTTACGAACTCGTTATGGATAATTCTTACTTCATTTTCATTGGCAATGATAGTTTCAACGAAGAAATAGGCTATTTTAGGGAACTCAGCCTCCAGCAGCCTTTCAGCATCATCACAGATTCCGATGACCAATACTCAAAGTTTGGTAAAGTATTACTGTCGGCTGATACGAAGTCAAACAAAGATGCCTTTATTAATGACGCTATAGAAAGAATATCAAAAGTAGACAATATTTTCATATTCTCTGATATGAGTACTGATGAAGTAGCTAAAGAGACAGCAAATATATGTGAACTATCAAAAAATAAACAGACAATACTCATAATCAAGCCAAATGCTATCCTAGACGAAAATACCGCCACAAGCATCTCCGAACATGCCAATATAACCATACTTTCACAGGTTATAGATAAATCTTTCAACATCTTCAAAGTAACTTACTTAGCTATCAGCCATATTCTGAACAGCCTTCGCGATACCGAAGAAGAGCATATTTTCGGAATCCTCAGCTATGGTAGCGCAAAAGGCTATCTCAGCGGCATAAAGTCATGCGTTCAAGCTATCGAAAGACTAGAACCAAGCTACCGCGAAAAACTGCAAGAGCTCAGTCTTATGCTTTCCGTTGGCGATGATGTATCATTTAAAGAGGTAGAGAACGCTTCTAAGTTCCCGGCAAACATGCTTGAATGTAATGGCAGTATAATAATCGACGCTGAAAAGAACCCGCAAAGTGCTAGCCTGGATGTGTTAGCGCTTGCTTTTGTGGGCTGATTGTCTGACGTATTTTTTCAAGTTTTATGGTACGTATGGCGTAGCGCAGCGCCATAACGCGCAGAACGTGTTGAAATTGAAAAATAAACACCATATATTCTAGATAGTTAAAAACAAAATCAATCGACTGCTAAGCGAGTATACGGGCTTAAACCTGTATCGAGGGTTCAAATCCCTCCCTCTCCGCCACTAAGGCAGCAAAGCCGGTAGGTTACAGCAAGTAGCTTACCGGCTTTTTTCATGCCTGAAAAATAGCCTCCCCGGCAAAGGTGTATACTAAGGAGTATACCGGCGTGCCGAAATGGCCGTTTCCAAAGGGGCACGTAAACAGGTTGCCCAGCCTTGCCTGTAGCGTTTTTTTTGCGCTCGGCAAACGTGTTGGCTGGTGGTAGGTGTGCGAAGCCGACAAAAAAGGCCGGGGATTGTCTCCCCGGCCTTTCGGTTGTCTGGCTGCTAGCTGACCTCGTTCATCACTTTAACGCACGGATCTTGTTACCACAGCTAATCTGAAGACTCCCCTTTATCTCTTAGCGGGCAGTATTCAAACGCGCATATGCATCACAGCCGCCTTGGAAGCCATTATCACAGGCTTTGCCGTACCACTCCTTGGCTGTGGCGCGATTTTGTCGCACACCTTTACCCTCTTCATACAAAACACCAAGACTATATTGAGCGCCAACATATCCTTGGTCAGCAGCCTTTTTCCACCATTGCCAAGCCTTGTGATAATCCTGACGTACGCCGTGGCCAGAATAATATAAAGCACCTAGCCTAGACTGAGCACCAGCATGTTCGTACCTTGCAGCTTTTTCGTATAATTGTTTTGCTTTATAATAGTCTTGATTTACACCTTGACCATTTTCATACAAAATACCAAGATTAAATTGGGCTCCAGCGCTTCCTTTATCAGCAGCTTTTTCCCAGTATTTCCTAGCCTTATGATAGTCACGCTCTACGCCTTGACCCAAATAATACAAACTGCCAAGTCCAATTTGAGCGTTAATGTTTCCTTGCGCAGCAGCTTCCTCATATAGCTGACTTGCCTTCTGATAGTCCTGAGCTACACCTTGGCCTTCTTCATACAACTTACCGAGAAAAAACTGAGCGTCAGCACTTCCTTTATCAGCAGCTTTTTCAAACCATTGTCTTGCCTTCTGATAGTCCTGATCTGCATCTTCTCCCCAATAATACCAAAGTCCAAGCTCAATCTGAGCATCAACATGTCCTTGTTCAGCAGCTTTTTCGGACCACTCTTTACATTGCTTATAGTCCTGCTGTAAATAATAATAGTGACCTAGACTATACTGAGCACTAGCATCTCCCTGTTCAGCGGCATGCTTTGTTTCTTCAAAAGAAGCTGAAATGGCAATAGAAAAACAACAAATATATATTATAACTACAAATAAAATCAACTTTTTCATCGCTAGATGCTCCTTTACAAAGGTAATACCTCCCTCAACAAGATAATTCAAGTCAGTATCATGAATAGTACGTTAAGAAGCTATCCGGCATATAATTTGCCTATGCTAACTTTCACCAAGTGCGAAGCCGATAAAAAAGGCCGGAGATCGTCTCCTCGGCCTTTGGCCATTCATGCGTCTTTGCGGACACTATCAGCACATTTTCCAAGTATCCCCTGGTGCCACCTTTGAAAAGAAGGAAGGACGCAAAAGGCGATCTTCCTGCCCCGCGACTGCAGTCCATGGGCAACCGGTCTGCGGATGCCCCCGGCAATTGCCCGCAGTACATGGCCTGCCAAACAGGCGGATACGAAATCCCGACCGCGGCGTTACAGCCCGCACTCCTTCATCCGGCGCCACAAGGTCGTTCGTGATATCCCCAGAGCCTCGGCAGCCTGGGTCTTGTTGTATCTGTATTTTTGCAGCACGGCTTCCAGGCGGGCGCACGACGCCGTCTCTCCCCTGCCGGCGGAAGGCGTTTCCGGTTCTTCCTCATCCAGGATATCCGCATCGAAGAGGATGTCCGAGGCCTGGATCACAGGCTGCCGGGCCAGAGCGATGGCCCTGTCCACCACATGGAGCAGCTCCCGGACATTGCCGGGCCAGTCATGCTGTTCCAGCTTTTCGATGGCCTCGTCCGAGATCGAGAGCTTTTTGTAGCCTTCCCCGCGCAGCCTGCGCAGATAGGCAAGGACGATGGGACCGATATCTTCCCTGCGTGCTTCGAGCGACGGGATCTTGAGCAGCAGGGTATTGATCCTGTAGAACAGGTCCTGCCGGAACTGCCCCTGCCTGGCCATGGCAAAAAGGTTCCTGTTCGTCGCACAGATGATGCGCACGTTCACCTGCACGAAACGGGTGCTCCCCAGACGGGTCACGACCTTGTCCTGCAGGACCCGCAACAGGCGGGCCTGCAGGCGCAAGGGCATCTCCCCTATCTCGTCAAGGAACAGGGTCCCCCCATGCGCCAGCTCCACCAGCCCCGTCTTGCCCCCGCGTCTGGCCCCGGTAAAAGCGCCTTCTTCATAGCCAAAGAGTTCGCTTTCCAGCAGGCTTTCGGGCACGGCCGCACAGTTGACGGAAACAAAGGCCGCCTCCTGCCGCCGGCTGTGCGCATGGATGGCCTGGGCGAACATCTCCTTGCCTGTGCCCGTGTCTCCGATCAGCAGCACGGGCCCGTCGCTGTCCGCGAAACGCTGCCCTATGAACTTCGCCTGACTGATGGCGGCACTGTCGCCGATAATGTCGTTGAACATGAAGTAACGGCGCTTCCCTTTCTGGTAGATGTTTTGCCGCACCTGCCGTTCATTCTTCTGGATATCGACGGTATTGTTCAGGCTTAGGACATAGCCGTCAAAATTCCCCTTGAGCTTGATATCGACGATGGTGAAGAGGAACTCACGCTTTATCATGTCTTTCAGGATAAAGGAGTCCGATGCACCTTTCCTTTCTCCCATGATGCGCGAGAAATCCGTCCTGGGGAATATCCTGCCCAGATCCATGCCGATGATCTGCTCCGATATGACGCCAAAGACCCCCTGGGCTTTGTCATTCGCGTAGCGTATCGTATAGTTTTTATCTACGACTATGATGATATTCGGATTGATATTCAAAACAGTATTTATGAAATCTCGTCTCTGTATATTCAGAGCATCCATTTCTATGATGTGTTTTGCCTCCAAAAACACCTTGTAGACAGCTTCCTGATTTTCAGAAAGCAGGGGAATGGCGTGGAAGCCTTCCTCCCTTGCCTTGCTTATCAGGCCAAATCCCCCCACAAGCAGAGATATGTTTTCCTCCCGGACCTTCTTCAGGGCCGCTTCGATATTGTTCCTGTCCTCGACTTCCAGCCTGTAGCCCCGCAGACCGAGCAGCTGTGCTATCCGCATGAATTTGAGCCCCTGGCCGGGAAAGCAGAGATGGCCCACACGCATGTTGCTGTTCTGAAAAGGCAGGAGGGTCTCGAAAAAATTCTCGGCCGAGTATTCGATGGAAAGGATGGGGATGGAGGTGGAATTCCTGAGGATGTGGAGCGCATGCCCGCGTGTGGCCAGCAGCTTGATCTTTTCCGTATTGAGGATGTGCAGGGCGACCTCGACGTCATTGTCGAACTTCGATACCGCGATGCAGGTCCGCATGTTGAGCTGATGGGCCGTCTCCTCGGCATACTTGGCCAGCGTCTTGAACGGGGTGACGACACAAAAATCCGCAGGCTGTTCACCTACATGGATGATGGACTCACAAAATCCGGGGTGCATGGAGACTCCTTTTGTGAAAGGACGGCGGATCCCGCCTGCCCATCCGGCAGGATGGACATTGCGTTTCAAATGTTTCAAAAATAATATAAAATAATTTCAATAGATTGTCTAAGATTATCTGCAACATTATGTTTATTTTGTTATTTCCGTTTTAATAACATACTGATTTTAATAATCTTTTTAAAATGGCACGCTTATTGATGTTAGTGAAAAAAAGAGCGTTCTACCGAAAGAAAAAATAAAACCAATCTTGTCGGTATATTATAATGGAGGTCATCATGGTCCAAGGTAACTGGTGGAAGTGGGCTCTCAGCCTGGGCTTGCCCCTGATCGTATTCTTTACCGTCCCGGAAATGGAGATCGCCAGCCCGAAGACGCCGCTTTTCCTGGCGATCACCCTGTGGGCCGTCATCGCCTGGGCCGTGGAGATCCTGCCCTCCGCGATCGTCGCGGCCATCCTCACGTTCCTGTATGCGCTTTTTGTCACCAAGCCTGCCGTCGCCTTCTCCAGCTGGTGCACCTTCCTGCCGTGGATGTGCTTCTCCGCCCTCATCATCGCCCAGGTGCTCAACCGTACGGGCCTCGGCAAGCGCATCGCCCTGCACAGCATGATCCTGATGGGCTCCTCCTTCACCAAGACCATGATAGGTCTCATGGGGGCCGGCATCATCCTGACCCTGCTCGTCCCCTCCGGCCTGGCCCGCACGGTCATCTTCGTCGCCATCGCCCAGGGCCTGATCCAGGCCCTCAACGTGGACACCCGCTCCCGCATGTCCTCGGCCTTGATCATGGGCGGTTATCTGGCGGCCATCGCCCCCGGCCTGTTCTGCATCACCGGTACGGAGATGAACCTTCTTGCCCTTCAGGTCGTCACCAACACCACCGGTGTTCCCGTGGAGTATGTCGACTTCATCATCCAGATGGCGCCCTTCTCCATCTTCTACATGGCCTGTTCCATCATGATGGTCTTCATCATCCGCGGCAAGGAGCGGCTCCAGAACGAAGAATCCCTCAAGACCGTCCTTGAGGAACGCCTGAAGGAGATGGGGCCCGTCTCCGCTGATGAAATCAAGATCTTCCTGGTGCTGTCCATCGGCTTCATCGCCTTCGTGACCGAACAGTGGCACCATCTCCCCGGCGCGTTCGTCTTTGCCCTGGTGGGCATGGCCTGCTTCATGCCCGGCATGAACCTGGCTACCGAGCAGGATCTGCGCAAGGTCAACCTTTCGTTCCTCATCTTCCTGGCGGCCTGCATGTCCATCGGTGCCGTGGCGCAGGACCTGAACATCCCCAAGTGGATCTCGGCCCACATGTCTTCCCTGTTCGAAGGACGCGGCGCGGTCATGGCCATCAGCTTCTCCTATGTGCTGGGCGTGATCGTGAACTTCCTGATGACCCCCATGGCGGCCGTCGGGGCCCTGGGCAGCCCGCTGGCCCAGCTGGCCGTCAGCCTGGGCATGGACCCCTATACCCTCGTCTACGCCCTGCTGTACGGTCTGGACCAGCTGCTCTTCCCCTATGAGATCGGCTACCTGCTGTACACCTTCATGAGCGGCGCCGTCACCCTGCGGCACATCATGGGCGCTTTCGCCATCCGAATGGTGGCCTTCGCGTTCTTCATTCCCCTGATACTCGTGCCCTACTGGAAGATGATCGGTTTCCTCAAGTAAAGAGAAATGGCCATGAACATCATCGATTGCAGATACAGACCCAATACGCCCGAATGGATGGCGACCTTTACCCGTAACCCGGTCTACGCGGAGTATGTCGAACTCACGCACTTCGACCGGAAGCCCACCCAGTCCCTTGCGGCCTGTGCGGCCCAGCTGGCCTCGCTTGGCATCAGCAAGGCCCTTGTCTCGGGCAGGGATATCGAAAGCACCTATGCCAGCCCTTCCTCCAACGGGCTTGTGGATGCCTGCGTAGCGGCCTTCCCCGACCTTTTCATCGGCATCTACGGCTATGATCCGCACAAGGGGATGCGGGCCTACAAGGCCATGCGGCAAGCTTTTGCCGAAGGGCGCAGCCTGGGGGCATCCATCGAACCGGCCATGGCCCATTGCGCTCTGGACGATGCCCGCTACTATCCGCTGTACGCCCTGTGCTGCGACCATGACCTGCCGCTCCTCGTCACCGCGGGCCTGTCGCCCCACATGCCCGGCGTCCTGCTGAGCCCCACATCGCCTGCGGCCCTGGACAAGGTCGCCACCGATTTCCCGGACCTGCGCATCCTGGTCAGCCACGGCGGCTATCCCTGGGCCGGCGAGACCATCGCCGTCTGCCTGCGGCACCGCAACATCTACCTGGACTTTTCCTCGTCCATCAACAAACCGGGTGGCGAGCTTTATGTAAAAGCCGCCAATGACTGCCTTGCCGACCGCTTCGTCTTTTCCAGCGCCAATCCTTTCGTGGATGTGGACAAGGCCCTGGAGCAGATCGGCCGCCTCGGGCTCTCGGACGAAGCCCGGGACAGCATGCTCCACAAGAACGCCCTGCACCTCATCGGCCATTCCCTGCACAACGCCTAAGGAGCCTTGCCATGTCATCCCGTACCATCTATGCCCTCACCGCCGGCCAGAAGCCTGTCGTCATCACCAACCATTTCTACATGCGTCCCGACATCAAGGAATCCCTGTGCACCCAGTTCTTCTTCTGGTGCATCCTGGACGAAAAGGAAGGCCCCATCCTGGTCGACCAGTCGTTCACCCAGCGATGCCTTGACGAGATGAAGATCCCCTATCAGGTCAAGGAAGGCCCCCTTGAGCTGCTCGACCGTATCAATGTCCGTCCCGAGGACGTGCGCCATGTCATCCTGTCGCACCTGCACTGGGACCACTACGCAGGCGACGAGTTCTATCCCAATGCCCGCTATCATGTGCACCAGAAGGAACTGGAATATGTGACCGGCCCCCTGATGCGCTTTACGACCTATGCGCAGCACTACAACTTCAAGGCCATCGAGCATCTGCTCCACCTGCATTTTTCCGGACGGGTCCATCTGGTCCAGGATGAACGCGAGGAGATCTGCGAAGGCATCACCTGCCTGAGGACGGGCGGCCATACGCCCGGCCTGATGTCCGTGGCGGTGGAGACCGAAGGCGGGACGAAGATCATCTGCAGCGATGTCGTCCCGCGTTACCGGAACATCAGCGAGATGACCCCCTGCGGCATCCACTATGATGTCACCGAAGCCCTCCAGGCCCTCGAGACCGTCAGCCGGATGACCCGATCCGCGGACGACATCCTGCCCGGACACGACCCGGCCATCACGGAACGCCATCCCCAGGTGGCCCCCGGCGTCTACCGCATCATCTGACATCCGGGGCATGACCGGCCATACAGTCAAGGAACGAACATGACATATACGACATTGCTCCCGGCCCGCATGGGACGGCTGGAACTGCGCAACCGCATCGTCTTCCCCGCCATGGTGACGAACTACTGTTCCACCCGGGGCGAAGTGACCGACAGGCTGGTGGCCTACCACCAGGAAAGGGCCAAAGGCGGTGCCGGTCTCCTGATCACGGAAGCCACCTACATCAGCCCCGACGGCAAGAGCTTCCCGCATCAGCTCGGTATCGATGACGACGGCCTGCTGCCCGGCCTTAGACGTCTGGTGGAGTCCGTCCACGCGGCGGGGGCCCGCATCGCCGTCCAGCTGTGCCATGCCGGCAGACAGACCTCCCGGGCCGTGACCGGCCTGCCGCTCCTTTCGCCCTCGGTGACCCGTTTCGGCAATGACGAGACCAGCGCCATGCGGCAGGAAGATATCGACAGGGTCCTGCGTGACTATGCCGGCGCGGCCCTGCGGGCCCAGAAAGCGGGCTTCGACGCCGTGGAGCTGCATGCGGGCAACGGCTATTTGCCCCAGCAGTTCCTTTCGCCCTTCACCAATGCCCGGCAGGACGGTTACGGAGGCAGCCTGGAGAATCGCGTCCGCTTCACCGTGGAGGCCATCCGGGCCGTCAGGGCGGCTGTCGGACCGGACTTTCCCATCATCCTGCGCCTCGGTGTGGCGGAACCCGTCAGCGGAGGCCTGACGCTGGAAGACGGCGTGGCCGCAGCACGCATCCTGGCCCGGGAGGACATCGACGCCTTCGACGTGACGGCCGGCATGCGGGAAGGCGGCATGTGGGTGACGCCGCCCCTGGCCCTGCCCCGGGGCACGCATATCGAAAAGGCGGCAGCCGTACGCCAGGCCATCCAGGCCTCCAGGCCCGTCATCGGCATCGGCAGGATCACGTCCGCTTCCCTGGCCGACAGCTTCATCGCGGCCGGAAAGGTCGATTTCGTGGTCATGGGGCGCGCCCTGCTGGCCGATCCCGAACTGCCGCTCAAGACATTGCAGGGCAGGGAGGAAGACATCCGTCCCTGCATAGGCTGCAACGAAGGCTGCATCGGCCGCCTGTCCCGCGGGCTCGACATCTGCTGTGCCGTCAATCCCCGTGTGGGCAATGAATACCGCCCCCTGCCGCGCCGGGTCGCCAGCCCGCGGCATGTCCTCATCGTCGGTGCCGGTCCGGCCGGGCTCGTGGCTGCCTGTACGGCACTCCGGCGGGGCCACCGGGTCACGGTCCTGGAAAAAGAGGCCGCCTGCGGCGGCAAGATCCCTCTTGCGGCCCGGCCTCCGTTCAAGGAAGAGCTGGCAGGCTACGCCGTCTGGCTGGAACGTCAGGCCCGGGATCTGGGCGCCGACATCCGCTGCTCCACCAAGGCCACGCCCTCACTGGTGTCCGAACTGGCACCGGACATCGTGCTGCTGGCTGTCGGCTCCGAGCCCGTCATCCCGCCCATCCCCGGGCTTGCACCGGAACGTTTCCTTCTTGCGGAACAGGTCCTGCAGCAGCAGGGGCCCGCCCCCGGACAAGACGTCCTCATCATCGGCGGCGGACTGGTCGGCTGCGAGACGGCGCTCTTCCTTGCCCGAAACGGCTGCCATCCTCTGGTGGCAGAGATGCGCGAGGATCTTTGCATGGACATCGAGCCCCGTTCCCGGGCCGTCATGCTCCTGCATCTGAAGGAATACGGCATCAGGACGCTGACCTCCTGCCGGGTCGACCGCATCGGGGAAGGGGAAGCCGTCCTGTGCAGGACGGGACATGCCGAAGAGCACCTGCCCTGTTCCCGCATCGTGCTGGCTACGGGCTACCGCCCCCGTACGGCGCTTGCCGAAGCCCTGCGCGGCATGGCCGTGCCTGTCCACAGCATCGGCGACTGCCACGGCGGGACGCGCATCTGTGATGCGGTCTGGCAGGCCACGGCCACAGCCGAAACCATCTAACCCATCGCCCGGGAAACACCGGGCCGGAAACGGTAATGAAACAGTTCGTCTGCAAACCGACCATCCACATGTTCCCCACCTGCAAGGACTTCCTGGCAGGCTTCGACATCGGCGAGGAAGACCTCGTCCTCAGCAACGCGTATATCTTCAAACCCTTTTTTGACGGTCTCGACTGCCGTGCCAAGGCGCTTTTTCTGGAAGATTACGGCCAGGGAGAGCCCAGCGACACCATGGTGGACGCGTTGCTGGCAGCGGCCTCCCGCTATGATTTCCGCCGCATCATCGCCATCGGCGGCGGTTCCGTCATCGACGTGGCCAAAGTCCTGGCGGTGGCTCCGGCCGGCAGTGATACCAGTGCCGTTTTTGACTGCAAGGAACTGAAGCAGGAAAAGGAACTCATCATCCTGCCCACCACCTGCGGCACGGGCAGCGAGGTCACCAATATCTCCATCATCAACCGCACCTGCCTCGGGATCAAGGTGGGTCTCGTCCACGACAGCCTGTACGCACGTCATGCCGTCCTAGTGCCCGAGCTGCTGGAGAAATTGCCCTATCCCGTCTTTGCCACCAGTTCGCTCGATGCCCTGGTCCATGCCGTGGAGTCCTACCTGTCCACCGCGGCAAGCCCCTTTACCCGCATGTTCTCCGCGGAAGCCATCCGGCTCATCCTGGCCGGCTACACGGACGTGGCCCTGCACGGCAGGGACAGCCTGCGTCCCCGCCTTGGCGACTTCCTGCTGGCGAGCACCTATGCCGGGCTTGCCTTTGGTACGGCAGGATGCGCCACCGTGCATGCCATGAGCTATCCGCTGGGCTCCACGTTCCATATCCCGCACGGGGAGTCCAACTACGCCGTCTTTGCCGGTGTGCTGCGGCATTACGAACAGCAGCAGGTCCCGGGTCTGGCAGACCTGCAGGAGCTCCTGGGCCGGGAACTGGGCTGCCCCGCCTCCGAGGCCATGGACAGCCTCGATGCCCTGCTGCAAAAGATCCTCCCGCTCAAGAGACTGTCCGCCTACGGCATGGAGCCTTCCCAGGCCCAGCCTTTCGCAGAGGCCGTCCTGCGGACCCAGCAACGCCTGCTGGCCCACAGCCCCAAGGAAATGACGGTAGCCGACATGAGCGGCATCTATACAGCCCTGCTGTAGCATCCATCTCCAGGCCGGAGGCATCCTTTCGTCCCTGATCCGTCATCCGGCCTGGCGTCCTCCTTCCGGTGGGGGGGCGGCCTGATCTCCCACCCCTACAGGTCGTCCCCCTCTTCAGGCAGCCTTTCCAGAAGCACGAGGCATGCCCCGGATACATCCCCTGCCCCACCGCGCCAACGGTGGGAGCAGGGGTGTGTTTCCATAACAGCCATGATTTCATGGGTATTCGTGATGCCCTTGCGAATGCGGGCATGATGATTACTCTGTGGATATGCTGCAGACCAGCAGGCAGCTCCCGGCAGCCGTCCAGGGAAGGGGCGGTTGCTGTTTCCCGGACATGCCGCGTGCAAGGGGGCCATCGTGAAAACTTCGGATGTCGTCAAACGGTATGGTTGTCTTTCCGTCTCGCTGTTCTTCAACGCCCTGGGCATTGCCCTGATCACCCAGGCCCACCTGGGCACCACCCCCATCACGACCCTGCCTTATACCCTGGCCGCCATCTTTGGCCTGACCCTGGGCACCACGACCTTTGCCTGCAACCTGCTCTTCCTGCTGCTCCAGCGCATCCTGCTCCGGCGCAGGCTGGGCATCGCGGAGCTCTTGCAGATCCCGGCCGTGCTCATCTTCAGCGTGTTCATCGACTTCTGGATGCACCTCACCGGCGCGCTGGTCACGGACGTCTATGTCTGGCAGATCGTCATGTGCATCGTGGGCAGTGCCGTGCTGGGCGCGGGCATCAGTCTTGAGATCATGAGCAATGCCACGGTCATCCCCGGCGAAGGCCTGGTCATCGTCATCGCGGCACGTTCCCGCAAGAACTTCGGCAACATCAAGGTCCTGTTCGACTGCTCGCTGGTCCTGGCCTCGTGCCTTCTCGGCCTTGCCGTGCTGGGCAGCATCGTGGGCCTGCGCGAAGGCACCGTGCTCTCGGCCGTCCTGGTGGGCATGTTCGCCCGCCTGACCTCGCCCTGGACACGCAAGCTGAAGCCCCTGCTCTGGTCCCCGGAACAGCGCCGGCTCCTGCGCCAAATCAAGGCCGAGATGCCGCCCCGGCAAAAGTAAGCCTCTTGCCTGCAGACATTCCTGACCTCTCTCGCCCCACCTCCGGACATGGCCCCGCCTCGCGCCATGTCTTTCCTTCAGGCATGCCCTTTTTTCCGGCTGTTGCAGGATCATGTCCCTCTGCCCCCTCTGTACGACGCAAACCTCCCCCTTGGGAGAAGCTGGGGGCGGGCAGGAGCTCCAGCACGAAACAGCCATACTCCTTCTATATAATTTAACCGGTTATGGATGGTGCAGACTGTTTTCCACGACAAAACATATTATTTTAGTATGTTTAAAAAACGCTTCGATTGCCTGCCTGCATCCATTTTTCAAATAGTCTTTTTTAAAAATAAAAGAAAACAATAATAGTTATTTATATAAATCTTCTATAAGATACTATTTTAACTTGTTTTTATCAAAAAAATATTCTGGCATGACAATTGCTATATTTATCACAAACTGCTTTGGGAGGAAATCATGAAGCGCATTCTGCAGTACACGGTCCTTGGTATCCTTATCCTCTGCACAATAACTCTTTTACAGCCTCGCGATTCTTTTGCAAAGGAGGTTGAAGTACGCTTTTCCGCATACTATCCTGAGCATTATCCCGTCTTCAAGTTTGGATGGAAGACATGGGAAGAAATGGTCACCAAAGAAAGCAATGGGGAATTTACATTCCGCAATTTCCTGAACGGTGTCCTCCACCCTGCCAACCAGGGCTTCCGTGCCGTTGCTTCCGGTGTTTGTGACCTGACGACCGGCTATCCCAGCTATGCTGCCAAGTCCTTCCACCTTTCCAAGGTCAATGACCTGCCTTTCCTCTTCCCCAACACCTACGTCGGCCCCCTGGTCATGGAAACGCTCTATCCCAAGTATTTCAAGAAGGAATACGAAAAGATGGGTGTCTACCTGGGGGCCTGGGTAAACGTCTCGCAGTATCACCTGATCTCCAAGAAGCCCGTCCGCTGCATGGCAGACCTCAAGGGCATGAAGATCCGCTCCGTCGGCGGCCTTTGCTCCGACTTTCTGGAGGCCCTGGGCGCCGTGCCCGTCATGATGCAGTCCGCCGAATCCTACACCGGCCTCCAGAGCGGCGTCATTGACGGCGTGCTGTACGCTGACGGTTCGGCTGCTGCCTACAAGCTGTACGAGATCGCCAAGTACTCCACCCGCCTCGGCATCATGAACATGGGCGTTCCCTATTGCATGAACAAGGCCTTCTTCAAGGGCCTGACGCCCGAACAGCAGAAGTTCTTCTACCTCAAGATGCGCCAGGCCTCCCAGATCGCTTCCCAGTCCTATGACATCGATGACAAGATCGCGGCCAAGACCATGAAGGAAAACGGCGTCGAGTTCATCGAGATCTCCCCTGAGGAGAAGGCAAAGATGCGCAAGGCCGTCCAGCCCGTTTACGACCAGTTCATCGCCGACTGCGAAGCCGAAGGCTACCCGGCAAAGGCCATGTTTGAAGAGCTGACGAAGCTGACCGAACAGTACAAGGACCTTACCCCCGAACAGGCCCTGGAGCTGGTGACGAAGAATCCCGTCAAGGGCATCATTACCGGCTTCTGATTCCCCATCGTGCCCGGGGATGTCCCCCCGGGCACGTCCTGCCCCTGAACAAGCAGGCCATGACATCAACCCATGCAGGGACATTATGGAAAAAGATCACAGCGCATACCGGCAAACGGATTCCTTCCTGGGGAGGTTATCCCAAACCGTACATTCCATCACCGCCCAGATCTGCCTGGCGGTCATGACGTGTACCATCACCCTCGAAGTTATCGGCCGCTACTTCTTCAACTCCGGTTTCACATGGTCCCAGGAGCTCTGCGGGCTGGCATTCTTCCTGCTGGTCTTCCTGTGTCAGAGCAATACCTGGCAGGAAGACAGACATATCCGCATGGATATCTTCTATAACAACTTCTCGCCTTTGTTCAGAAGGATATCAAACTTTTTGGCCATTCTTTGCGGATCCATATTCTATACCGCCATCGCTTTTGAAGGCATCAGCGGTCTTGAATACCAGTTCCATATCAACGAAGGTACCATGGAACTCGAATGGCCCCTCTGGCCCTTCACCTCTCTGATGATTTTAAGTTGCCTGCTGACCCTTGCCCTTCTTGCCCGTTTCACCCTGAAGAAGCTTTTTGGAAAGCAGTCGTAGGAGAATCATATGGTCTCAATCGGATTCTACGGTCTTGCATGCATGATTTTCCTGCTGGTCATGGGGGTCCCGGTCACCTTTGCCCTTGGTGCCGTCGCCGCTGTGGGTCTGACGCTGGTGGCAGGGCTGGACAGCATGCTGCAACAGACCATCATGGTGGCCATGCAGACAGGTACGGACTTCATCCTGCTGTGCATCCCGCTCTTCGTGTTCATGGGCAAGATGGTTTTCCATACCGGTATCGCACGCGACCTTTTCACCTGCATCGAGCGCTGGCTCGGACGTTTGCAGGGCGGCCTGCTCATCTCCTCCGTCGTCACCTGCGCCTGCTTCGGCGCCATCACGGGCTCCTCGTCCGCCTCGGTGGCGACCATGGCCGGGATCCTGCGCCCGGAGCTGAAGCGCTACAAGTATGACGACAAGCTCAGTACCGGCGCCATCACCTCGGCCGGCACCCTGGCCATCCTCATCCCCCCCAGTGCAGGCTTCATCTTCTACGGCGTCCTGACCGATACATCCGTGGGCCGTCTGTTCCTGGCCGGCATCATCCCCGGCCTCATCTCCACCGCGCTCTACTGCATCTATTGCTGGCTGAGCTGCAAGATCAATCCCAGTCTCGGCCCCATCGGCCAGTCGTACAGCTGGAAGGAACGCATCGTCTCCCTCAAGGGGACCTGGGGCCTGCTGGTGCTGTTCGGCATCGTCATCGGCGGCATCTACGGCGGCTTCTGTACCCCCACGGAAGCCTCGGGGATCGGTGTGGTCGGTGTGCTCATCATCTCTGCAGTGCAGAAGAAGCTCACATGGGCCAATACCAAGAAGGCCATGATCGAGACCGCCTATGTGGCCGCCATGATCTACGGCATCATCCTGACCGGCTATCTGATGGCCCGATTCCTGGCCATCACCGGTGCGTCGCAGGCCCTGGTCGACTGGGTGGCTGCCCTCAACCTCAGCCCCTACACCTTCCTGCTGACCGTCGGCATCATCTACCTGATCCTCGGTACCATGCTCGACATGTTCGGGCTCCTGATCCTGACCATTCCGTTCCTGTTCCCCCTGGTCCGTCACTTCGGTATCGACCCTGTCTGGTTCGGCGTCTTTGCCGTGATCATGTCCGAGGTGGGCCTCCTGTCACCTCCTGTCGGGGTCAATGTGTTCGTCATGCACGACGCCGCCCCCGATGTGCCTATGAAGACGATCTTCCAGGGTGTGCTGCCCTTCATGTGTATCAATATCGGTCTGGTCCTGCTGCTTACGGTCTTCCCCATGCTGGCACTCTGGATACCCAATAATGCATTTTAATTCCTGATTCTTCCCGCCTGATAGAGTATGTACAAAACTAAAAATTGTGCATACTCTATTTTTATATCCAATCAAAACAATAAGATATATTATCCTATCGGCTTTTCAGGAGGCGATCATGCCGCTCTCGTCCCCATTCAAATTTGCCGTGCTTTCATACTTCCATAACTTTGAAAGCAGGATGAAGGAATTTAACAATAGTCTTGAATATACGATCGACTACTTTATCATAGACTATTCGGAACAGGACCTCGGGACGGCAAAACTTTTGCGCGAAGGGTATGATGTCATCCTCATCTACAGCACATTTTTTCATTCCGTAAAAAACATAGGCTATTTTGCCATACAGATACAAAAAACAGACATGGACATCATCCAGGCCGTTCTCGAAGCCAGGGAAAAGACACGGGAAATAGGCCTGACCATCCATGCGAACGAAAACATCAACATAGAGCTTCTTGAAAAGCTGTGTGATGTCTCCCTCATCCCCATCCGGTATAACAACATCATCGATCTTGAAAAAAACCTGAACACCGTTATGGCGTCCGGCTGTCGCGCCATCGTTGGCGGCGGCTTTTCCTCGGAGGTCGTCCAGAACAAGCAGGATATCTCCTACTTTCCGGTAGAGCCCACAAGCTACAGTTTTCGGATCGCCCTCAACAGGGCAAAGATCATCGCCCAGATGAAAAGGGAGGAACAGCTGCATCACGAGCAGCTGTTATCCATCCTGAAGCTCTACAATGAAGGTGTCGTTTTCATTGATGAAAATGAAAACTGCATCTACAGCAACATCACTGCGGCAAAACTCCTTTCCCCTACAAAGATTCCGCTAAAGCAGAATGACTTTTCATTCTACTTCGACCAGCTTTTCCTTACAGAGACCCTCAATACGGGCATATCCATCGTCGACAAGATCGTCACCATCAACAAGCGGCAGCTGATCATCAACGTCATCCCGTTTTCCATCGATTCACGGCGGCATGGCGCTGTCGCCTTCATACGGGACCTGGCCTCGCTGTATGACTTTGCGGGGCGCATCCGGGCGTCACAAAAGCAGCACGGCTTCGTCGCGCACACCCAGGTAAATGATATCCTTGGAAAAAGCAGCGTCATGAAGACCCTTCGTGAGCGCATCAATACGTACGCCCCCCATGATGCCTCCATCCTGATCCACGGCGAGACCGGGACAGGCAAGGATCTGGTAGCCCAGGCCATCCATAATGCCAGCCCCCGCAGGAACGCTCCTTTTCTGGCCATCAACTGTGCGGCCATACCGGAGACCCTGCTCGAAAGCGAATTGTTCGGATATGAAGAAGGCGCTTTTACCGGGGCCAAGCGCAGCGGCAAGGCCGGCGTTTTTGAGATGGCACACGGGGGGACCCTGTTCCTGGATGAAGTGGGGGACCTGGGCTACAGCACCCAGCTGCGCCTGCTACGCGTCCTAGAAACACGCGAGGTCATCCGTGTGGGCGGAAGCCACATCATCCCTGTCGACATACGCATCATCAGCGCATCGCACAAATCCCTTCCGGAAATGGTCCAAAAAGGCAATTTTCGCGCGGACCTCTTTTACCGTCTGGCCTGCCTGCGCCTGCAGGTCCCTCCCCTGCGGCATCGGCTGGAGGATATCCCTGACCTGCTCACGCCCCTTCTGCACCAATACGGAAAAACGGCCGACATCATCAGCCCGGCCATTTTCGAAAAACTTTCCGCCCATACCTGGCCCGGCAATGTCAGAGAGCTGCGCTCCGTTTTTGAAAGCTACATCATCCTGCTTGGCCAGCAGGAAACGGCGGACCCGGCCCTGTTCTGCAGCATCCTTGACGAATGGGCCTGCGAAAAAAAGCAGGATCCGGTCCGGCCGGTACCCGTTGCACCGACCCTGACCGGATCCCTCAAGGACAGGATAGAGACATTGCGCCGCCAGATCGTCCAGGACACCATCATCCGCTGTTCCTGGAACAAGCAGCAGGCTGCCCGCGAACTGGGCATCAGCTACAATACCCTCTGGCGCATCCTGAGCGAGATAGAATGATCACAAGTGCTGCACCGCAGCCTCGATGCCCGCAGCCTCCAGGCAGGCCACCGCGACGTCTGTCCTGGGCGGCCTGCTCTCATCCACGTCCAGCGTCCGTCCCAGGGCCTCGTACTTTGAGCGTCCGTAGACATGCATGGGCATGAACTCCACCCGGCGCAGCCCGTTGCCGCGCATGAAGCCGGCAAGCTGTTCCAGGTTTTCATCCGTGTCATTGAAGGACGGGATCAGCGGCACGCGTATGGTCACGTCCTTTCCTGCCTGTGCCATGTTCCTGATGTTGGACAGGATGATCTCGTTCCCCCTGCCTGTGCCCCGTTGGTGCATCGTGCTGTCCATATGCTTGATATCCATATAGAGCTCATCGATATAGGGCAGGATCTTCCGATAGTTCTCCCATGAGGAAAAACCGCAGGTCTCGATGCAGGTATTCAGACCGATGTCTTCATGCAGGGTCTTCAACAGTTCAAAAAGAAAGGGGAACTGTGCCATGGGCTCTCCGCCGCTGCACGTCACCCCGCCGCCGCTCTGCATGAAGATGCGCCAGTGCTGGTGGACCTCGTCGCACACCTCACTGACGGACATCTTCTTCCCGGAAAGGATCTGCGCTCCATAGCGGCAGGCGGCCGCACACTGGCCGCAGGCTTTGCATCCTTGCGCGCGTTTCACCCTCCCGTCCTCGACATGCAGCAGCCCTTCCGGACAGGCAGCCAGACAGGCACCGCACTGCTTGCACTGGCTCCTGTAGTAAAGGACCTCCGGGAACATGTGCTGCGACTCGGGGTTGCTGCACCAGAAACAGGAGAGCGGACACCCCTTGAAAAATACCGTGGAACGTACCCCCGGGCCATCGTGCAGACTGAAATGCTGGATATCGAATATGGTTGCTGTCAGGCTCATGACCGGCTCCTGCTAACCGAGATGCAAAAAACAAGGGAGTACCGGACCGTGCCCGATACTCCCTTTTATGCTGTCTGGCTTTAGTTGTGATTTATCACGATCCCCTTGTCGGGATCCACATCGATGCTGATCTCGCCAAGGCGTTCGTTCAAATGCCTGTCGATCACCACCGGGATACCGTCCACATCCATGCGAAGATCATCGTCCTCATGGAATTCGTCATCAATCGACACCCCGAGGATCAGACGGGAGCAGCAACCGCCCCCCACAGTCGTCTGGCCCACACGGATAAAGCTGTCTTCGGCATCTTCCAGGAATTCGGCCAGGCACGTTCTGGCTTCGGCAGATATCTTCATATTCTCTCCATGGCAGCTCGGCTGCCTGTCTTACATGGTCAATTCGCTGCGGGCGATGATCTCGTCCTGCACACCTTCATGCAGCCGCGTGAAATAGGCGCTGAACCCGGCCACGCGGACCGTAAGGCCCTTGTAATCTTCCGGCTTGGCCTTTGCCTGCCGCAGGGTATCCGTACTGACGATATTGAACTGGATGTGGGATCCCCCCATGTCCATATAGCTCTTGATGAGGGCCAGCAGCTTGCGGGCCCCGCTGATCCCCTGCAGCGAAGAGGGGTGGAACTTCATATTGAAGTGGTTCGACCCGTAACGGACGGTGTCCAGGGCCTTGGCTGCGGAAGCGATCAGGGCAAGGGGACCGTTCTTGTCCGTACCGGGCATGGCGGACACGCTGGCGTCGGTCAAAGGCTTGCCCTTGCAGCGTCCCATGGGCAGGGCCCCCGTGAGCATGCCGAAGTAATTGTGGATCGACAGCGAATAGGCCTCACAGTTGGAAAGGTGCTTGCCGTAGAAGCTGGAACCGTTGGCGTGGAACTGGCGGTAGGCATCATCATAGACCCGGCGCACGATGGCATTCATTTCCGGATCGTTGTTGCCATGCTTGGGAGCCGCAAGACACATCTCCCGCAGTTCCTCGAAGCCTTCGAAGTTGGCCTTCAGGGCTTCCAGCATCTGGGCCATGGTGACCTTCTTTTCATCAAAAACAAGGTACTTCAGGGCAGCGAGCGAGTTCGCAGCATCCACCCCGGCAGTGCTGATGGTGTAATACAGATAGTAGTCCGCCCCGCCCTGGCATTCGTGCATGCCGCGCTGCAGGCAGCCATGGTACATGGCCGATCTGAACGAGGTGGGCACCGTATCGCCAAGGCTCTTGTTCGAGATGGAACCATACGCGCGGATCTTCTTGAACATGTGGCCAACCTGGGTGCTGTAGGCGGCAAAAAGATCCTCGAAGGTGGCAAAAGAGCACGGATCGCCCGTATGGGCACCTACCTGCTTCCCGGTCATGGGATCGAGGCCGTCATACAGGGCCAGCTCCATGCACTTGGCGAGGTTGTAGGTGGCATTCTCGCGGATGAAGCAGGTCTTGCCCGCCACACCGGTGCCCACGCAGCTCATGTTGATGCAGTTGCGGGCATCTTCGATGGTGATACCGACATTGGCATGCCGGGCCAGCAGGCGCTGGATGATGACATTGGTATTCATCCACTGGGGCTGACCAAGGCCCGTCCGGTCGAGATCGACGCACTTCAGCAGGAAGTCTTCCTTGAGACCGTCGTGGTACAGGACCGTGATGGTGGGCTGGATGTTGCGCAGGGCGATCTGGGCATCGAGCAGCAGATAGTCGAGCTCGGTCGTGGCATCGTTCCCATTGGCGTCAAGGCCACCGACGTTGATGGTGTGGCCGGTATGGCCGGACACGAGCTGGGAATAGGCTATGCCCTGATAATAGCCGAATTCGAGGATCTTGCAGAACAGGCACTTGATCCAGGGGAGAGCGTCTTCCTTGCCCAGGCCCTTTTCCTTGTCGCGCTGGTAATAGACATCCAGGTACTGGCCGAGACGCCCCGGAGAGGAGCCGCAGCCCGCCTGTTCGATCTGCACGCCAAGGTGCAGGAACCACCAGGACTGCACGGCTTCGCGGAAGGAGCGGGGCGGATTGGCCGGCACCTGGCGGCAGGTCTCGGCGATCTCGAGCAGCTCGGCCTTGCGCTCGGCGTCTTCACATTCGGCCGCTATCTTTTCCGCCAGCTCAGCATAACGACCGGCAAGGCTGACCAGGGCACGCATGGAAATGATGGCGGCACGATAAAAGTCGATCTTGGAACTGTTTTCCGCCGTGACAGGCAGGGCCGCCAGGCGCTCTTCCGTCTCGGCGATGATGTCGTTCAGGCCACGGCGCACGAAGGTCTCGTAGTCCACATTGCCCGCGCCCACGGTGTACAGGGTGCCCTCCGTGAACAGGCCGGCCTTGATGTCGTCCGTAGGATCATAGCCGTTGATCTCGCGGGAAAGCTGGTGGGCCCTGGCCGTCGCACTGCGGTGCTTGAAGTATTTGCCGGCCTCGCGCATCAGCTTTTTGCCCTCGGCGCTGATATCCACCTTGCCCAGGTGGCTCATCATCGCCTGGTTCATTTCCTTCATGATCCAGTCCGCATCCCATTCAGGGTACACATAGACGCCGGCAGGCTGTCCCGTGACAGTACCCACGATCGGATTGTCATCAAGGTAGAGGGTCTTGTTCAGCAGGACCTTCTCAAAAAGGTGAGCACGCAGCAGGATGACGGGTTCACTGCCGTACTCTTCATAAGCCTCAAGCAAAAACTTGAGGCGCTCTGTATCGACTTTCTGGGGAGCATTAAGAAGAAATTCCTTTATGCGTGCAACAGCCGCTTCACAGCGTCTGCGGCGGTCCTCATTACTGAGAACAAATGTATCCCTTTCCATGACCATAATGAGTGCTCCTTTTGGTACGAACCGTACGGTTCCGAACTGCAGGACTTAAAGCAAGATCCATACCACTCGGAGCATCAATAGTAACATACTGAAAATTATACATTTATATCTTGACTGTTTTCACAGGCAAAACAGTAACTTTTTATTTTTGAAGTAGACCTCTTGAATATGGGATAGTGGATTTCTTCTGGTGGAGGAGTTTTCCCCGGCCGTACCGTGCGGCGGGACAGCAGGACATCACTCCACAGGCAAACGCACCGTCACCGCGAACCAGGACACTTTTCCCCAGTCTTCCCGCTGTGGTGCGAACGTCCCCTGCTGCGGGACCTCTCCCATGCTTACCGTGCAGGACGGCCCCTTCTTTGGAGCGCTGTCCGCAAGGGCCGCCGTCCCCTCCTTAGCTGCGGCACCCGGTACAGCGGCCGGGCTCCCCTCCGCGACGCTTCCGGCAGCTCCGGCCATCCCGTCATCCTGTGCCGCAGGGACAGAGCGCCCGGCAGACGGGAGCGTGCCGGCCTCGCTGCCGGTGGTGCCATCCCCGGAAAGACCGTCCCGCAGCCCCTGGACCGAAAAAAACGTGCCCGCCATTTGTCCGCCGGGCCTGCCCTCCCCTGTGCTTTGCCGCAGGACGAACCGACCTTCCCCGCCTTCCGGCAGCTGCCAGATACCCATCTGGCGTTCCAGAGCGGCCATGCCGGTGCGCTCCCGCAAGGCCGTCTCCACGGCGGCGGCCTGCGGCCCCGGCACACGATAGCGGGCCGTGAGGGTCCGGCGTCCTGTACGCGGTTCCGTGGCAGGACGGCAAAAAAGATATTCCAGCCCCTCCGGCCTGAGTCCCGCCTCTTCCAGAAAATCGGCACAGCGGTAGCCCGGCGCCGCTTCCGCCGTCGGGCCGGACAGCCCCGGCAGGAGCAGGACCGGCCCGGCGGCGGCC
>ERZ773136.695-NODE-695-length-36664-cov-10.814882_pt1 | contig 36664 bp, 24 predicted proteins | sample MGYA00580855_ERZ773136 | MGnify/ENA primary metagenome ERZ773136 (study PRJEB29015, sample SAMEA2737860) | human gut metagenome | biome: human gut; feature: human-associated habitat; material: faeces | place: China | collected 2012 ... | reverse complement strand
GGCCGTACTTTCTGCGGAACGGTTCTTTGCGGGATCAGAGAAGCCGGCAGTGCAAACGTTCGGGCAGCGGTGCGCTGTTGTTGCGGCGCCAGACCATAGCCCGATCCTGTTCCTGATTGCCCGAGCCGAAGTCGAAGTCGTCCGGCGCTTCGAAAACGACCGGAAGCGACCGGTCTTCGAAGCCGAACGGGGCGTAAAAGTCCTTGAGGCTTTCCTGGCTTGGGATAAGGATCGCGGCGTCGGCCCCTTCTTCTGCGATCCGCCGCATCGCCTCGCGCATCAATCCGGAGGCCAGGCCCCGGCCCCGGTAGTCGGGGTCGGTCGCCACGCCGTAGATGTAGGTCGTGCGCCCCAGCTCGCTTTCGAACGGGATCAGGTGCAGCATGGCCGCCAGACGGCCGTCCTCTTCGGCTGCGAGCATCCGCTTGCGGCTGTAATGGCCGATCAGGAAGGAGTCGATGAAGGTTTCTTCGTCTCCGAAGCACTTTATCCAGAGCCGTTTGCAGGCTATTTCGTCGGGGTAGAGGCAGAGGGCCGTATATTTCTTCTCGAGGAATGCCGGATGGTAGGAGAGCTTGGCCTGCCGTAGTCCCGGAATACCCAGGTCCTCTTCGCGGTCGATGAGCGTGTATTGCTCGGGCAGGTGCGCCACGAACTCCCGGTTGATGATGGTGAAAGCCCCGTCGTATTCGGTGTCGGCCTTTTCGACATGAACACAGAACGTATGGTCGTTGATCGGTGAGCCGTAAGTGAAAGCGACGAGTTTATCACCGACGTAGATGCAGCCACCGATAAGTCCCAGCCGGTCGAAATGGGCGAAAGCCCGCTGCATGGCCCGCTGTTCGGCCGACAGCTCGCCCGTATGTCCGCTGCGGGTCTTGCGCCATTCGGCTTCCAGACGCATGCACTCCGCAGCATGGTCGCGGGTCATAGGCTCGTAGCGGTATTCGTATTCCGCCTCGAAGCGGTTGATGTGGTTGCGTTTGGATTGGTATTTCCGGCCAGGAAGGTCGCGCAGGTCCGAAGCGTTGTATACATAGTCTTCCAGATTGCGGTCGGAGGCGAAAGCGAACTGGCAGTGGCCTACACTGCGGAGTTTTTCGAGCCCTTCAGGTGTCATGTCGATGATCCGAAGCCGTTGTCCGGCAGCGAGTATATCCTCCTCCAGATGCCGCAGGACGGGGGTGAAATCTCCTGCGCCGACAGGCTGCATGTAGCCGATCCGGTCGCTGCCCCCGATCTGGAAGCGGATGACCAGAAAGCCGTCCACTACGCTCCAGGCGGTTTTGAACTGGAATTGCCAGCAAAACATGTTGGCGAACGCCAGGTCGCAGTTCGCCGGGGCGTAAGGCAATGTGAAGGATTCGATTTCGGCCTTGTCTTCGATCGTAATGGGTTTGAAGGTAATCATAAATTGTCTTCTACGGTGTAATTTTTGGCTTCCACATGCCCGTAATACTGTTGAATCAGGGCCTTGAGCCGATTTTCGACCGACGCGGTCTGTTCCCGGTCCGAAGTCTCGTTTCGGAACGTCGCGCCGGTCATCCATTCCTCGTCGAACGAGAAGAGCGCTTCGTCCGTTACGACCCGGAATTCCGAATCGTACATCACGGCCCACGGTTCGCGGTCGGGTTCGTTCAGAATGTCGCGTCCGAATGCGAAATAGGGTTCCCGGTTTCCCAACAGTCCCAGCAGGGTCGGCATGATGTCGATCTGCTGCACGGTCTGTGCCAGAAATTGCGGTGCGAGTGCGCCGTCGGGGGTGTGGATGAATCCGACGATGTGGTAGTTGCCGGGATAGGAGCGGGTTTCCTCTGCCATTTTCTCCGAGGAAACGTGGTCCGCGACGAAGACGAAGATTGTCCTGCGGAACCACTCTTCGTCCTTGAAACGGCGGTAGAAGTTGCGGAAGGCGAGATCTTCGTAGGCTACGGGTTTGTGTATTTTGGTCGTTCCCGCCGGCAGCTTGTCGGCGTATTGCTCGGGCACGACGAAGGGATGGTGCGACGAGAGGGTAAACAGCGTGGCGAAGAAAGGTTCCTGCATTTTCGAGAGCTCTTCGCCCGTGAATTGCAGGAACGGTTCGTCCCAGATACCCCAGTAACCGTCGAAATCCTCCGTGCCGTGTGCCGCTTCGTAATCCTCGCGGCTCAGGAGCCGATCGATGCCGGCGCTGCGGGCGTAGGCTCCGAAACCCATCGAACCGCGCTCCGAACCGCAGAAGAAGGCGGTTCGGTAGCCTTTGTCGCGGAGTATCTGCGGCAGTTGGCGGCTTTTGCCCAGCGACTGGGGCATCAGCACGAAAGGCTGTTTGAAGGAGGGGATGCTGCCCAGTACGGCGGGCATGGCCTGGATCGAGCGGGTGCCGTTGGCGTACATCTGTCCGAAACAGAGGCTTTGCCGCATGAGCGAGTCGAGGAACGGCGTATAGCCCGGTTGCGTGCCGTTGCCGTACAATTCGGGTTTGAGGTAGGCCGAATGTTCGGCTGACATGCTTTCCAGAATGAAAACCATCACGTTGCGCCCTTCGAGGTTCACGGCCGAAGAGTCGGGGCGGTGGGTCGGGGTGAAATATTCGTCCAGTTTTTCGGGCGAAAAGTAGCGGGTGTATTTGACCGATCCGCCGCTGCCGATGGTCCGCAGAATGCAGAAGGGGTTGCTCAGGATCAGGTTGGCCTTTTCGCTGGTCGAGGCGTAGAGCGTGGCGTTCGAGAGGGTGATCGGGCGGGTCATGCGCGTTACGCCGCCCCGCATGCCGGCGATGCCGAGCAGAATGGCGATCACCAGCAGTCCCGTATTGACCGAGTAATAAACCCAGCCCTCGCGCAGGGGCGATCGGGGTGTGATCTTGCGTCCGTAACCCCAAACGAACAGCCAGATGAGGACTGCGCCGACGAGGAGCAGGTACCAGTTTTCGGCGGCGAATTTCAGCACGAGCTGTGCCGAATTGGAGTTGTCGGTGAAGAAGATTTCGTCGGAGGTGAAACGCTTCTGCGTGTAGCGGAAATAGACGCAATCGGCCAGGTTTACGGCCACGATCAGCAGCGAATTGATCACCGCATAGTACCAGAAGAGAATACGCCGATACCAGCTCCGCTCCCGGAAATGGAACGGCAGCAGCGAGAGGACGATGAAAAGCAGATTGGCGTAGAGAACCGATACGGTGTCGAACTTCAGACCCCCCCGCCAATGTCAGGACCTCCTGCCAACCCAGGGGGCCGATCAGGGCGTAGTTGTAGCAGTAAAAGACGATTCGGCAGAGCAGCAGGACGATGTAGAGCAGGACGATGCGCCGCAGGAGCATGCCCGGATTACTATGTAGCCAGCGTTCCACCTTAGCAGGCTTTTAACGACATGTCGAGCGATTTGATCTGGTGCGTCAGGGCGCCGACCGATATGAAGTCCACGCCTGTTTCGGCGTATTCGCGCAGCGTGTCGAGCGTGATGCCGCCGCTCGACTCCGTTTCGCAGCGTCCGGCGACCTTCGCGACGGCCTGCCGCGTCAGCTCCGGGGTGAAATTGTCGAACATGATGCGGTCCACGCCTCCTGCGGCGAACACTTCGTCGATGTCTTCGAGCGAACGCACTTCGCATTCGATCGGAATGTTCTTGCCTTTTGCCTTGAGATAGGTTTTGGCTCCTTCGATGGCCGGGCGGATGCCGCCTGCAAAGTCTATGTGGTTGTCCTTCAGCAGAATCATGTCGAACAGTCCCATGCGGTGATTCTCACCGCCGCCGATCTTGACGGCCATCTTGTCCAATACGCGCATGCCCGGGGTGGTTTTGCGCGTGTCGAGAACTTTGGTATGCAGGTCTTTGATCTTGTCGGCATAGACGGCTGTCTGGGTCGCCACGCCGCTCATGCGCTGCATGATGTTCAGCAGGATGCGTTCGGCTTGCAGCAGGGACTGGAGCCGTCCCGAAACGTAGAAGGCCACGTCGCCCGGCTTCACGCGGTCGCCGTCGCGGAGGATCTGTTCGAATTGCATGTCGGGGTCCAGGCGTCGAAGCACCAGTTGTGCGATTTCGATGCCCGCGAGAATACCCTCCTGTTTGCAGAGCAAGCGCATGCGGCCTTTTTCCGTCGCGGGGATGCAGCAGAGCGAAGTGTGGTCGCCGTCGCCGATGTCTTCGCGGATGGCCAGTTCGATGAGCGCATCGACGAAAGGTTTGTATTCGGGTTTCATATTTTTTCGGTTTTTATGGGTGAAACGAATCGTTTCGTTCGGCAGGGCCGGACGAATGTCTGAAGAGAGAACGGTAACCGTGCGTTTGGCCCGCAAAGATTACCGCTCCGCTCCGGCACCCACAAAAATACGAAAAATAATTGCCATTTTTCAGGAAAAATATTAATTATATGTCGGTTTTGTGATCCGGACAAATGGTAATTCTTGTATTTATAAGTGTTTTTTCAAAAAAATACACCATTATTCGACGTTCGTAATATCAAATCCACGGCTTCCAATGCTTTGTTGACGGTGCGCTTCAGATTTCGATCGGTATGCGGATTGGCATAAATTCGTCGAGAATCTGATTTCTTCCGATGGAGGGGGACTCCTTGCCGTATATGTCGGTGATGAAGAATTTTCAACGACATGTACTCCGGGTACGGAATACGTGATTTATGGATTTGCGTATGATGATCTGGAGGTTCGGTCGGATATATCGTTTTTCCGTGCTTCTTCGTTGTCCTTCTCGTCCGTGTCGTCGCCTTCCCAGTCGAACGGCGGGAAATCGCGCCGTCCGCCCAGCGAGAAGCGGGTGTAGGTGATCGGCAGCTTCCGTTCGAGGAACATCTGTTCGTAGGCGGTCTTGACCGAGAGGATCTCGTCCGCGAACCCCGAGCCGTAGATGTCGTTGTTGGCCACGTCGCAGGGCAGACCGAACCGTTCGATCACGGCTTGCGTGTAGGCGTAGAGGTGTTGCGAGTCGGTCTTGAGGTTGATTCGTCCGCCGGGAACCAGCATCTGTGCGTACTGGCCCAGGAAGAGGGGTGAGGTGAGCCGTTTCTTGGCCCGGCGCGATTTGAGCTGCGGATCGGGGAAGGTGATCCAGATCTCATCGACCTCTCCTTCGGCGAAGAAGGAGGCGATCATTTCGATGCGGGTGCGCAGAAAACCGACGTTGCGCATTTGCCGTTCCGTGGCGGTTTTGGCTCCGCGCCACATGCGGGCGCCCTTGATGTCGATACCGATGAAGTTGCGGCCGGGGTCGCGCTCCGCGAGTGCGACGGTGTATTCGCCCTTGCCGCAGCCCAGTTCGAGTACGATCGGACGGTCGTTATGGAAAAAGTCGCTGTGCCAATGTCCTTTGAGCGGATGGTCGCGGCGGAAGGCCTCCTCGAAGGCGGGTTGTACGAAACATTCGAACGTGAGGTTCTCCGCAAAGCGTCTGAGTTTGTCTTTGCCCATCTGTTTTTATTCGCTTTTTTGCTGGTTGATGCCGATGGCTTCCACGCCCCGGACCGGCGTCGCCGGGATGAAAGCCATCCTGTAAATGCCGCTGTCGGGAAAAATTACGTGCCGGCGATAGGGAACCGACGCTTCCTCCGCGAGGGCTGCCGGATGCCTGCGGGGAGGAAGGCCCAGCGTGTAGGATTCCTCGAAAACCAGGGAGTCGGGCGAAGTGGTCCGTATCGTCAGCCGCAGCGTGTCGTCCCGAAAGGAGTCGTTGTAGCGCACGACGATGTATAGGTCGCGCGGGGTCACGGTATCCGCGTTCGGAATTTCGATTTCGGCACTTTCGCTCCACGTGCCGCCCCCGGTATCGGTTACGACCGTCTGATGCGGCGAAAGGCAGCTCGTAACGAGCATTCCGGCGATCGCTATGATACTCCGCAGGTACATTACGAGTCGTTATTGCTCTTTTTTCGGCGGTTCGGGTTGTGCTGTCTCTCCGTTTCCGCCTTCCCGACGGTTGCCTTCACGACGGTTGCGTCCTCCGCGTCCCCGAGGACGGCGGCGGGCACCGTTCTGTCCCTCTTCGCCCGGAGATTGGGAGTGTGTCGGAGTCGGATCGGTTTCGGAGCCGTTTTGTCCCGGACGGTTTTCGGAACGAGAACGCTCCGAACGACGTTCCCCGCGCTGTTCGCTGCGAGAGCCCTGACCGTTGCCGCGTTCACCGTTCTGTTCGCCGGAGGTGTTCCCGCGTTCGGTGCGCTGTTCGTTTTTCTGGGTGCTCTGTCCGTTGCGCGACCCGTTCCGGTCGCTGTTGCGTGGGTTGCGCGGTTCGCCCTGACCGTTATTCCTTTCTCCGCGCGATTCGCGGCTTTCGCCTTGTCCGTTTCGATTATTCCGTTCACGGCGGTCGCGTTTTTCGCGGCGTTCACTCCGGTTGGCTGCATTTTCCTGTTTTTCGTCCTTGCGGGATTCCGAAACGGCGGCCGCTTCTGCGGCGCTTCCGCTGCGGGCACCGTTGTTCCGGTTCTCGCGTTCCTCTGCCCGGTCGCTGCGGCGTCGGTTGCGGCCCTTGCGTTTGGAGCCGTTGCCGTCGAAGCGTGTGATGCTGTCCTCCTCCGAGCGATAGGTCGGTTCTTCGAACTTCTCCCGTTGTGGTTGCTCCGCCGACAGCTGATCGACCTTCTTGCCGGCGCGGTTCAGCGCTATGATCTCCTTGACGCGGGCGACGGGAAGCGTCACCACGTTGGTCATCGTATCCTTGCTGCTGCTGAAGGACATGGTACCGGCCAGGATGTCGGTTTTGACCAGGTAATATTCGCCGTCGAGAGCCTGGAGCGGTTCCCGCAGACGGGGGAACTCCTTGCGGGCGTCCACGTAGGTGTCGTATTCGTAGGCGAGGCAGCACTTGAGTTTCGAGCACTGTCCGGCCAGTTTTTGGGGGTTGAGGGAGATCTCCTGCATACGGGCCGAGTTGGTCGTCACACTCGAGAAATTCGAGATCCACGATGCGCAACACAGTTCGCGGCCGCAGGCTCCGATGCCGCCGATGCGTCCCGCTTCCTGGCGGGCGCCGATCTGTTTCATTTCGATGCGGATGTGAAACCGTTCGGCGAAGACCTTGATTAGCTCGCGGAAATCCACGCGCTCGTCGGCGATGTAGTAGAAGATCGCCTTGATCTTGTCGCCTTGGTACTCCACGTCGCCGATTTTCATATTGAGTCCCATTTCGGCGGCGATCTGGCGTGCGGTGATCATCGTTTCGTGCTCCAGAGCGATGGCCTCCTGCCAGCGTTCGATGTCGTAGGGTTTGGCCTTGCGGTAAATCTTCTTGAATTCGCCGTTGTAGGGGTTGAAACCCACGCGGCGCATTTGGCGGGCTACCATGTCGCCCGTCAGGGAGACGATGCCGATGTCGTGTCCCGGCGAAGCTTCCACAGCGACGATGTCGCCCCGTTCCAGCGGCAGATTATTGACGTTTTGGTAGTAGGAGCGCCGGGTGTTCTTGAAGCGCACTTCGAAAATATCGGTCGGCGTGTGTTGCGGGTATTGCTCCAGCCAGGCTGTTTCGTGCAGTTTGTAGCAACCCTCGCAAGGCTTGGCTGCGACCCCTTCGGGGGCGTAGTAGAACGTGCAGCCGCGACCGATTTCGGGCTTGGGCGCTTTCGTATATGGTTTGGTGTTATCCATTGGAGTCATAAATTTCGGTAAAGATAGTGAAATCCGGGAGCAATGCCAAATTTATTCGGCTGAGACTCCGGCATATTCCCGCCGGGCGGATGTGCGTCGCTGCCGGGAAGCGGAGATCCCGGATTATCGGATGCCGGCCTTCCAGCGCCGGATATCGCGGCGGTAGCGGACGATCAGCAGTACGGCGGCCGTCGTAAGACCGACGGTGAAGCCCAGAATCAGCCCCTGTGCGCCCATTCCCAATGTAAAGCCCAACAGGTAACCCACCGGCAGGTTGAAGACGATGTACGAGAGGAAAGCGATCGGCATGATGATCTTCACGTCCTGAATACCCCGCAGAATGCCTACCGAAACGTTCTGGATGCCGTCCGCCAACTGGTAAACGGCGATCAGCAGGATCAGCTTCGAGGCCAGGTCGATCACTTCGGCGTTGGTGGTGAAGAAAGTCGGGATGACGTTGCAGAGCGAGATGAACGTGATGGCGGCGAAGAGGTTCCAGGCGATGACCAGGTGGTAGGAGGCCTTTGCCGCCAGAGTCAGCTCCTTCAAGCTGCGGGCGCCGTAGCAGTGGGAGATGCGGATGGTCGTGGCGGCACCGATCGAAGTCACGATCATGAAGGCGCAGTTGCCCAAGGTCATGGCGATCTGGTTGGCGCTGATGGCCGTTTTGCTCAGCCAGCCCATCATGATACTGGTGCCGACGAAGGCCGAGGCTTCGAGAAACATCTGCAGGGAGATCGGAAGGCCCATACGCAGCAATGTGCGGATCGTTTTGACCGAATAGTTGCGGGGCGAGAATCCCTGAAGATAGGCGCGGTATTTCTGTTTTTTGTAGAAATAGCCGATAATCATGATCGGCATGGCGATGCGCGATCCGAGGGTGCCGAGCCCCGCACCTGTGGCGCCCAGTTCTTCGAATCCGAGGTGGCCGTAGATGAAAATCCAGTTCAAGCCGACGTTCATCAGGTTGCAGAGAATCACCACGACCATTTCGACCCGGGTGTTTCCGACGCCTTCGAGGAATTGCTTGAAGGTGAAGAAGAGCATGATGAACGGCATGCTGTAAGCCAGCAACTTGTAATACGGTATGGCCATATCGACCACTTCGACGGGCTGTCCCATGTGGTACATCAAAGGGATGACGGCCAGTTGGAGCCCGCAGACCAGAAATCCCAACAGAGTATAGAACATCAGGCCGTTTTGCAGGTATTGCGACGATTTGCAACGGTCGCCCTGGGCGTAGAGTTCGCCGATCAGCGGCGTGAGGCCCAATGCGATGCCGACGCCGGCGATGAAGAGGATGAAGAAGACCGAGCCGCCGAACGAAGTGGCGGCCAGCGGCGTGGGGTCGTCGCCTCCGTAACGGCCGACCATGACGTTGTCGGCGACCTGTACGAGGATCTGCCCCAACTGGGTCATCACGACGGGCAGGGCCAGTTTCAGATTGGCTTTGTATTGTCGTTTGTAGGTTGAAAAACGGTACATATATTTCTTGAATCAGACGACAAAGGTACGAAAATAATCGATTATCCCTCTTTCGCATCCGTTTCGAAGGGGGAACGGAGTCTGATGTCCGGACCTTTCGACCGGGTGTCGGGGCCGATTTTGCAGGCAGATGTCGAAAGCATGCGGGACGGACATATATGGAGCTGTTCCCGGTTTCGATGCAAATGCCTCGTTGCCGGGAGGACTGTTCGGGGTTATTCCGTATGTCGGGCCGGGGTTGTTGTCGGTTCTGGAAAACCGCTTAGTCGAAGGAGTGGGTGAGGCGTGAAAATCCCGGCCGATACTTGCTTCGGCCGGGATTCGAAAACCGTCCGCCACTGGTGCGGATTTATGTTAGGCGACCCGGAGAATCACCTCCTTTTCGCCGTCGGGTTCCACGATCACCCGCTCCCCGCTGTGCAGTTTGCCGTCGATAATCAGTCCCGAGAGAGGTTCCTCGATGCGTTCGAGCAGCGTGCGGCGCAGGGCGCGGACGCCGTATTTGCGCTGGTAGCCGATGGCGGCAAGGGTCCGCTTCGCCTCGTCGGTGATTTCGACCTTGTAGCCGAGTCGGTCGGTACGGGAGAGCAGCCCCTTGAGTTCCAGGTCGATGATCCGCTCCACGTCCGAGAGGTCGAGCGTGCGGAAGATGACGATGTCGTCGATGCGGTTCAGGAACTCCGGTGCGAAGGTTTCTTCCAGCGCCCGGCGGTATTCCGACTGCGGGGCTTTCTGCTGGGTGTCCGATTTCGAACAGGTGCTGTACCCGACCTGCGTGGAGCGTATTGCCGCGGCCCGCGATCCGACGTTGGAGGTGAGAATGATTACCGTATTTCGGAAATCGACCTTGCGCCCCGAACCGTCGGTGAGGTGTCCCTCGTCGAAGATCTGCAACAGGGTGTTGAAGACTTCGGGGTGGGCTTTCTCGATTTCGTCGAACAGGACGACCGAATAGGGATGGCGGCGTACCGCTTCGGTGAGCTGTCCGCCTTCGCCGTAGCCGACATATCCCGGCGGGGAGCCGATCAACCGTGCGACGTTGTGTTTTTCGCTGTATTCGCTCATGTCGATACGGATGAGTCCCTTGTTCTCGTCGAAGAGCCATTTGGAGAGCTCTTTCGCCAGCAGGGTTTTGCCCACGCCCGTCGGTCCGACGAACATGAAGACGCCGATCGGACGCCCTTCGTCCTTGAGTCCCGCCCGGGAGCGTTGGATCGACCGCGAAATCTTTTCGACGGCTTCGCATTGGCCGATGACGCGGGCCGAAAGATAGTCCGCAAGGCCGCGCAGACGTTCGCTTTCGCTGCCCGAGAGCCGTTCGGCTGGGATTCCCGTCATGGAGGTAATAACCTGCTCGATATGCTCGGCCCGGATTTCGGGCGGGCCGGGATCGGACGGAAGAGTCCATACGGCGCCACCGACAGTCGTCGTGTCCGCTGCCGCCGTTTTGCGGGAGCGGTTTTTGGGCGTTTTGGCTCCTGCTGCGGCGCCGACCGGTTCGCGGGATGCGGTTTTTCGGGACGGTTTTTCGGTTTTGCCTTTGTCCTGCAGGTGAATACGTGCCCCGGCTTCGTCCAGCACGTCGATCGCCTTGTCCGGAAAGTTGCGGTCGGTAATGTAGCGCCCGGTCAGGGCGACGCAGGCCCGCAATGCTTCGTCCGAGTAGCGCACTCCGTGGTGCCGTTCGTAATGGGGTGCGATGTTGTGCAGGATTTGCAGGGTTTCCTCTTCCGAAGCGGGTTCGACGAGGATTTTCTGAAAGCGGCGTTCCAGCGCGGGATCGCTCTCGATATCTTCGCGATATTCGTCCAGCGTCGTGGCTCCGATGACCTGCAATTCGCCCCGCGCCAGGGCGGGTTTGAGAATGTTGGCCGTGTCGAGGCTTCCCTGGGTCGAACCTGCGCCCGCGATGGTGTGTATTTCGTCGATGAAGAGGATCGAGTCCTGCTTCCTGCGCAATTCTTCGAGAAGTCGCTGCATCCGTTCTTCGAACTCACCTCTGTATTTGGTCCCGGCCAGGAGCGACGATACGTCGAGCGAATAGAGCCGTTTGCCGCGGATGGTGGCGGGAACTTCGTCCGCTGCCATCCGCAGGGCCAGCCCTTCGACGATGGCGCTCTTGCCCACGCCGGCTTCGCCGATCAGGATCGGGTTGTTCTTCTTGCGGCGCGAGAGGATCTGCACGATGCGTTCCATCTCCCGCTCGCGTCCTACGACGGGATCGATGCGGCCTCTGCGAGCTTCGTACGTAAGGTCGGTGCCGAATTTGTCCAACAAGGCAGGTTCCGCAGGAGGAGTGTCCCGGACAGGTTCGCGCAGGCCGATGAACCGTAGTTCGGGTGTCGGCCGAAAATCGGTATCCGAAGGCGTCTTCTGATTGGCCACCGAGGTCATCTTTTGCAGTTCGGTCGCTATCGCCTGTGCATCGAAATGGTACATGGCCAGCACCTGCGAAGTGATCGTGTGCGGGTCGCTCACGATGTGCAGCAGTGCGTGTGCCGTCGAAACATGGTGCATCGGGGCGAACAATCGTTGTAATTCTCTGGTGTATAAAGGGAAAAATTCTTCGGGATTCTGCCTCGATGAATCGGGTGCCGATACCGACCGAATCTCGCTTTCGATGCGAAGGCATATTTGGTGAATCTCCCAGTCCTTGAGGCGGGAGGTGAGTATCTGATGCGCTAAGGACCCCTCTTCCCGCAGAATCTCAAGGGTGAGAAAATCCTTGAGTGAGTGGGTAATAGCGCGTTTCGAGGTTTCGAATGCCGTACGGGCGATGATGGCCTCGAGCGTTTTTGAGATTTTAGCTTGCATCTTGGATTCCTTTTTTAGTTTTCCGTGTTCGGAAAAGCGAACGCGGTCGCTCTCTCCTCGCTTGTCGAAAATGTACGTTTTGTCCTGTTAAAATTACAGACTTATAACGACGGAATCCCAGATAATATTATGTTAAATAAAAATATTGCATATTGAACGATTTCGCCCCTTTATCAAGCGCCGGGACGAGGCCATTCGCCGATTTCCATGTCGCGGATGTCGGTGCCGTCGATGGTGAAGCGCAGGGCGCTGCGCACCTTGTGGAAACCGTAGCAGCCGGCAGCGCCGGGGTTGAGGTGAAGCAGGTCGTAAACGGGGTCGTAGATGACCTTGAGAATGTGGGAGTGCCCCGCGATGAAGATTTTCGGGCGCAGCGATTGGATCCGCGCTACGGCCTGCGGGGTGTAGTGGCGGGGATAGCCGCCGATGTGGGTCATCAGTATGCTCACCCCTTCGCACTTGAAGGAGAGAAATTCGCGGTAGGTGCGTCGCATGATACCTCCGTCGATATTGCCATAGACGGCCCGCAGGGGTTTGAACGCCGCGATCTGGTCGGCGACCTCCGGAGAGCCGATGTCCCCGGCGTGCCAGATTTCGTCCACGTCCTTGAGGAATGTTTTGAGCGTTTGGTCGAACGTGCCGTGGGTGTCGGATATGAGTCCTATGCGTTTCATGCTATTTCGTTGTTCTCTGTATTCTCCGGTAAACTGCCGGCGAAGTTTGTGTTTCATTCGGATTTCTGCCTGCCGAATTTGCGCCGCCCGCCCAGCAGGTAGAGCGTGCCGACGACGGCGGCAGCAAAGGCTGCCGTACTGTCCGCAAGGGGAGCGCAGCCCGTCACGGCCATTTCCGCAACGCCCGCGACGGCCCGCAGCAGGAAGAGGGTGCAATGGTGTAAATACCTGTTTCGAGCAGCGGCAGCCGTCGGATTACACCGGCGCCCGAAAGTCCGTAGAGGCCGAATACGGCGAAGATGAACGCAATGGCGACGGTCAGCAGATAAGGAATGGCCGCCCCGTAGCGGAGGGCCAGCGTTTCCATGGTTCCGTCGATGCGATAGATCGACAGTACGGGATAGAGCCAAGGCAGGCAGGCGAGGTGTCCCGCCGCGATCAGGAAATTCAATATAGCGCCTGTTTTCAACATGTCGGCAGTCTTTATGTTTCCGGGGATAGATTCCGTCCCGGTTTCGGGATTTATGATTCGGGGATTGCCCGCTGTGCTCTTTCGCCGTTTGTCGGCATATTTTGGTTGCTTGTGTCGCTGCCGTTCGCCGGGGTGAAATACGGGATGTCGTCCGATCGTATTTTCGGGGCTGTCCGGCAGTCGGCTTCAGGAATGCCGGAAGGCGTTGTGCTCTCCGGCTGTTATTTATATTTGTCCTTCCACAGATCCCGGATGCACGCGGCGATCTTCGCTTCGGCGGCGTTGCGGGTGTTCGGCTCGTAGAATTTCTTGCCTTTGAGCGTTTCGGGCATGAACTCCAGCTCGGCGAATCCGCCGTAGTCGTGGGCGTATTTATAGCCTTTGCCGTACCCCGCCTGATCCATCAGCTTGGTCGGGGCGTTGCGCAGGTGCAGGGGTACGGGCCGGTTGGGCGTATCGTGTTCGACGAAGGAGAGCGCCTGGTTGATGGCCATGTAGGCCGAATTGCTCTTGGGCGAGGTGGCCAGGTAGATCGTGGTTTCGGCCAGCGTGATGCGGGCTTCGGGCATGCCGATCTTGTGCACCGTGTCGAAACAGGCGTTGGCCAGCAGCAGGGCGTTGGGATTGGCCAGGCCGATGTCTTCCGAGGCCAGGATCACCAGCCGGCGGGCGATGAAGCGCGGCTCTTCGCCTCCGGCCAGCATGCGGGCCAGGTAGTAGATCGCTGCGTTGGGATCGCTGCCCCGCACCGATTTGATAAAGGCCGAGATCACGTCGTAGTGCTGTTCGCCGTTCTTGTCGTAGAGGGCGATGTTCTGCTGCAGACAGTCGGTGACGTATTGGTTGGTGATCGTTACTTTGCCGTCTGCGGCGCCCGTGATGATGTCCAGAATGTTGAGCAGCTTGCGGGCGTCGCCGCCCGAAAAGCGGAACAGCGCTTCGGTTTCCTGTACCTCGATCTCCCGGGTTTTGAGCTCCGGATCGGTGGCCAGAGCCCGGTCTAAAAGGGTTTGCAGTTCCCCGTCGGTCATCGGCTGGAGGATATAGACCTGGCAGCGGCTCAACAGCGGTGAGATCACCTCGAACGAGGGATTTTCGGTCGTAGCTCCGATCAGCGTCACCACGCCCTGCTCGACAGCACCCAGCAGCGAGTCCTGCTGCGACTTGTTGAAGCGGTGGATTTCGTCGATGAACAGGATCGGCGGTTTGGAGTCGAAGAATTTCTGCTTGCGGGCCGATTCCAACACCTCGCGCACCTCCTTGACGCCCGACGTGACGGCCGACAGGGTGTAGAACGGGCGTTTGAGAGTCGTGGCAACGATCTTGGCCAGCGTAGTCTTTCCCACGCCCGGCGGACCCCAGAGGATGAACGAGGGGACATTGCCCGTTTCGAGGAACTTGCGGAATACGCCGTTCTGCCCGACCAAGTGGGCCTGTCCGATATATTCATCGAGCGTACGGGGACGCAGTCGTTCGGCGAGGGGAATGGACATGGAAAGCATTTTTTTGTCGCTCAAATGTACTGAAAATTTTTGTTTTCGGCAACGGCCGGACTGAATGCGGTCCGAAAGAGCGGATGCGTAGAACCGCTGCCGTCCGGTTCGGGGATTCGCAGCGGGGAGATCGTGTCCTGGCCGGATTCCGTTTTTACGTCGTGCTTCACGCTTGTTCTGCGGTCGCAGTTCCCGAAGCGACGCGCACTATTGTATATTTCGAAAAGCCGCTATATGTACTGTACATATTGATACACACGGAAAAGTGTAAGTCTGTTCCCGAATCGTGAGCGTAGGAAATTCATTTTGGCGGAGAATAGGCAGACATCTTCTCGCGTCGTATCCGTATTCTGCGGGTATAGGCGCGGGGCTGTCGCTTATTTCACGCCAAAAGGTACTCCTACGACCTGCGATTCTGAAATGGGCTTCGGTGCCACGCTTTTCTTTTTATTACCAGTCGTCGGGGTACGGACGATACAATCTTACTTAAATTTTATGGATAATATTACGAAGCAGAATGGAAATGAAGTCGGCAAACGTCAGGTCGAAGGGCAGACGATCATTATCAATCAGCAGGAGCGGAGAAGCACGAACGGACTGGGAACCGCCGGTTTTATTCTGGCCTTGTTGGGTTTGATTTTCAGCTGGGTCCCGGGGCTCGGCTGGGTATTGTAGGCCTTGGGTTTGATTTTTTCATTCGTGGGGATTTTCAGAACTCCCCGCAGCTTGGCGGTCGCCGGGCTCGTCATATCGTGTATCGCGTTGATCGTTTTGATTATCTTGGTGAGTGCGATCGTTTCCTTGGTGTAATCATTATCAGTTGGTATGAAGAAAGAGTATCCTGCACAGAAGGATACTCTTTCTTGTATTGGCGATACTTGAAGCTTTAATATCTCCGGTTTTTCAATTCCGGTACAGTTTGTCGGACGGCGAAAGATCGCTCTAATCCGGTGCATCGGACATTATGTTGCAGCCATCGTAGTTCTCCGGAGAAACCTTGAATTCCGCACCGCTGTCCGGCTAAGGGGCTATTTGCGCGGTTTGTCCTGCCGTTCGCGCTCCTTGCGGCGCATCGAACGATAGCTGTTCGCCATCACCGTCAGGAGCAGCAGCACCGTGATCCAGGCGCGGATTTTGTCGCCCGTGGACGCGGTACCGCAGGCATAGACGGTGATAAGCATTGCCAAACTGCATGCTAAAAGGATCATGCAGAACCCGAGCAGTCGCCGAAGCGATCTTACAGAGGCCATACGAGGTCTTTTTTCGGTTTATTCTTCCGGCTTAACCAACTGCAGGTACAGCTCGTCGAGCTGCGCCTGGTCGATATAGCCCGGTGCGTCGAGCATCATGTCGCGGCCGTTGTTGTTTTTCGGGAAGGCGATGTAGTCGCGGATCGACTCCGAACCGCCGAAGAGCGAGCAGAGCCGGTCGAAACCGAAGGCCAGTCCGCCGTGAGGGGGTGCGCCGTACTTGAAGGCGTTCATCAGGAAGCCGAAACGCTCCTGCGCTTGTTCCGCCGTGAAGCCCAGCAACTCGAACATCTTGGCCTGCAGTTTCGAGTCGTGGATACGGATCGAGCCGCCGCCGATCTCGGTGCCGTTGCAGACGAAGTCGTAGGCGTTGGCCCGCACGCGACCGGGGTCGCTGTCCAGGTATTGTACGTCTTCGAGCTTGGGCGAGGTGAACGGATGGTGTACGGCGTAGTAGCGCTGGGTTTCGTCGTCCCACTCGAACAGCGGGAAGTCGATGACCCACAGCGGAGCGAATTTCTTCGGGTCGCGCAGGCCCAGTTGCTGAGCGACCTCCAGACGCAGGGCGCAGAGCTGCGTGAGGGTCTTGAATTTCTTGCCGCAGAGGATCAGCACCAGGTCGCCGGCTTTTGCGCCCGCGCGTTCGGCCATCGCCCGCACCTGCTCGGGCGAGTAGAACTTATCGACGGACGACTTGACGTTGCCGTCCGCTTCGACGCGGATCCAGACGAGTCCCTTGGCACCGATCTGCTGGCGTTTGACGAACTCCGTGAGGGCGTCGATCTGTTTGCGGGTGTAGCCGGCGCAGCCCGTCGCGGCGAAGCCGGTGACGTACTCCGCGTCGTCGAAAACCGCGAAGCCGTGACCTTGGGCCAGGTCCGTCAGGTCGGCGAACTCCATGCCGAAGCGCAGGTCGGGTTTGTCCGAGCCGTATTTCTCCATCGCTTCGATCCAGGGCATGCGGCGCAGCGGCTCCGTAAGTTCGATGCCCATCACTTCGCGGAACATGTGCTTGGCCCAGCGCTCGAAGATTTCGAGCACGTCCTCCTGCTCGACGAACGACATTTCGCAGTCGATCTGCGTGAATTCGGGCTGGCGGTCGGCCCGCAGGTCTTCGTCGCGGAAACAGCGCACGATCTGGAAGTATTTGTCGTAGCCGGCGACCATCAGCAGCTGCTTGAGGGTCTGGGGCGACTGGGGCAGGGCGTAGAATTGGTTGGGGCTCATGCGGCTCGGCACGACGAAGTCCCGGGCGCCTTCGGGCGTGGAATTGACCAGGTAGGGGGTTTCGATCTCCAGGAAACCTTCGTCGCTCAGGAAGCGGCGGATCTCCTGGGCCATCTTGTGACGCAGGATCATGTTGCGCTGCAGGGGAGGACGGCGCAGGTCGAGGTAGCGGTATTTCATACGCAGGTCGTCGCCGCCGTCCGAGTTCTCCTCGATGGTGAATGGGGGCACTTCGGCCTCGTGCAGCACCACGAGCTTCGAGGCGACGACTTCGATGTCGCCCGTAGGCATCTTTGGGTTCTTGGACGAACGCTCCACCACGCGGCCTTCGACCTGAAGGACGTATTCGCGGCCCAGTCCGTCGGCCACGGTCTTGACATCGGCCGGAGAGTGCTCTTCGACGACGATCTGGGTGATGCCGTAACGGTCCCGCAGGTCGATGAAGGTCATCGCGCCGAGGTTGCGGACTTTCTGTACCCAGCCGGCCAGCGTGACCGTTTCGTTTACATTTGCGGCACGCAACTGGCCGCAGGTATGGGTTCTGTACATGGTCGTATCTGTATTTTTCGTTATTGTCGTTTTGCGATTCACAAAGGTAGTGAAAACGGGGTGGAATCCAACAATCCCGCCTGGCGGGTTTCACCGGGTGTCATCTACTGTCTGCAAAGGTAGGAAAATGAGTGCAGAATGGAACAAACTCGTCCGTTTTTTTATAAGGGCCTCATCTCTTTTGTAAAAAAGGTCGGAAACGGAAACGAAATTCCGGCTGTAAAACGGGATAAAAAACGCAGGGACGCCGAATTCTCCGCTAAATTATTAATTTTGCCGAAAAACCGAAACGATGGAACAGCAGCAACCCGATGAAAAATTCATGCGCCTGGCACTAAACGAGGCGGAAAAAGCGTTAGAAGAGCAGGAAGTACCCATCGGTGCCGTGGTGGTCGCGGACGGACGTATCGTCGGCCGGGGGCACAACCTGGTCGAAACCTTGGCGGACGCTACGGCTCATGCGGAAATGCAGGCCCTGACAGCCGCAGCCTCGACCGTTGGAGGCAAATACTTGTCCGAATGTACGTTGTATGTGACGGTCGAGCCTTGCATCATGTGTGCGGGGGCGATTGCGTGGAGCCAGGTGGGGCGGGTGGTCTATGGCGCCGACGATCCGAAGCGTGGCTATCGCCGCTATTCGGAGCAGGTGTTTCCGCCCCGAACGACGGTGACGCGGGGGGTATTGGCCGAGGAGTGCGAGAGGCTCGTCCGTTCGTTCTTCGCCGCGTTGAGAAGGTGATTTTTGGAAAGTGCCGAAAAAAAACTAAATTTGCATTCCCTGCTTTCCGGCAGGAGTTTCGACGGATGGTTGCGACCTACAGAACGGGGCGATATTTCCGATGGGTTTGCAGGGAATGGTGATAAAAATGGACGGAACCTATTTTAACCTATAATTTATACAATATTTATGAAAAAACTTTTGATTTCCGCGCTTGCCCTGTTCGTTGTGGGGTCTGTGGCTGCGCAGGAAGGATTGGGCGAAACTTACAATAAGGCTGTCGCCGCTTACAATTCGAAGGATTTTGCATCCGCAGCTACGGCTTTCGAAACGCTTATCGATCAGGGGCTCGATTCCGAGGATCTCGATGTCCAGAGTTGGGTTGCAACGGCCAAGAAGAGTGTGCCGGTGTGCTATTTCCAAATGGGTCTTACGGCTGCTAAGGGAAATGATTTCAACACGGCGGTCGAGAATCTTACCAAGTCGGCCAATAAGGCGGCTCTTTACGGTGAGTTGCAGCAGGAGCGTATGTCGAATATGTTGATGGCGAAGATATATCTGATGTGGGGCGGAAAGCCTTTCAACGAAAAGAACTACGCCGAGGCTGCTGAAATTTTCGCCAAAGGTTATGCCGCCGATCCGAAAAATATGGAGATGGCCAACTTCTTGGGCATTTGCTATTGCGAGCTGGGCGACTTCCAGAAAGGTTTGGTTATTTTCAACGAAATCGCTTCTCAGGACAACCCCAAATATGCGGAGGATGTCGTGAAGGCAAAGGAGAACATCAAGCTCTATACCAATAACCGTATTGCCAAGTTGCAGGGCGAGAATGATTTCGACGGTATTATCGCCGTTGCCGACGAGATGCTGGCCGTGAATCCGCAGGATGCGCTGGCCCAGAAGATTCGTTTGCAGGCACTCTTCGACAAGAAGGATTATGCCGGCGTGATCGCTTCGGCCGAGGAGGCTGCTGCCGTGCAGACCGACGAAGAGGAGCGCAGCGACGTTTATTTCATTTTGGGTGCAGCTTACAATGCCCGCACGATGCCCCAGCAGGCGATCGACGCCCTTTCGAAAGTAACGGCCGGTGCGAATGTGGCTGCGGCACAGAAAACGGTGGCACAGCTTAAGGAGAACGCAGCCAAAGCGAACAGTTAGCGGGGTATTCCTGTTTTTGAAATGCGGGGCAGACTTTTTCGGAAGTCTGCCCCGTTTTATTCGAAAGGGCTTTGACTTCCGGGATACACGCGGGGGCGGTTCAGCGGATGGTTTTGCGCTTTATCGCGGCGGGTCGGCTGTCGGGCCGATTCAGGAGGAGCGGGAGCCTTTGTGCCGCAAGTCGGGGCGATGGCGGTGGTGAGCCGGCCGGTCGGGTTCCGGTTTTCCTGTCTTTTCGTACGGAAGGTTTCCCGAACAGCCTGCGGACAATATCCGGAGAGGTTTCGTGTCGGTTTGCTGTCTGCCTCTCCGTCCAATGGCGGGCCCTACTCTTCGTTCTTTTCCTGGTTTATCCGCACGTTTTGCTGGATGCGCCGCAGTCCGCTGCGTGCGAGAGGTGTATTGCCGAACCGCAGGAGAAACTCCTCTTCGCTCATTGCGAGCCACTCCCGATCCGAAATCGTCAGCGGGTCGAACAGGGGATCGAAATGCGGCGAGCGGTGCATGGGGGCTTTTTGGTTGTGGGGACAGCAGCTCTGGCAGCGATCGCAGCCGAAGATCCATCCGTCGAGGTCGGGCAGGGCGCTGTCGGACTCCTTTTCGATCGTACGACAGGAGATGCAACGGTTCGTGTCGATCACCTTGGGCGCGACGATGGCTCCCGTCGGACAACTGTCCAGGCAGTTCCGGCAGCGGCCGCAACGGGCTCCTGCGAACGGGGCATCGTACTGGTCGGACGGCAGGGTAAGTACCAACTCGCCCAGCAGGACATAGGAGCCGTATTGGGGCGTGAGCAGCAGGGATTGCCGCCCGATCCAGCCCAGACCCGCTTCGACGGCCAGTTGTTTTTCCAGCAGCGGAGCCGTATCGACGAACGTGCGGCCCGTGAGCCCGGGGTATTGCCGGCGCAGGGCTTCGAGCATCGTGCCCAGCATCCTCTTGAGGACGGGGTGGTAGTCGCGGCTGCGGGCGTAGGAGGCGATTTTTGTGCGGCACCCGGGCGGATAGCCTTCGCCCAGCGGGTTCTTGTAGCTCACGGCGCAGACCACGACCGTCTGCGCCCCTTCGACCAAGTGTCGGACGTCGAAACGTTTGTCGAGGTTGCGTTCGAGGTATTCCAGCGAGGAACCGTAGCCTTTGGCGAGCCATTCGCGGAAGTAGGATTCGTTCTCCGCAAGATGTTTGCAGGGCGTGATTCCGCAGAGGTCGAAGCCTGCATTCTCGGCAAGTTTTTTGATGTATTGACCAGAGATCATGGCGATAATTCGGCTCAAAAATAGTGTATTTACGGCAAATAATAGTAAATTTGCCCCGAGTATATTCTCATTTTAATTCGAAAGAAAATGACTATCCATACACTTTACGAACTGGTTCAGCACAGTGTAAAGAGTTTTGCATCGAAAGTCGCTTTTGCCATGTACGGCGGGGAGGAGCTCTCCTATGCCGAGGTGGGAACCCGCGTCAAACACGTGCAGGACCTTTTGATCGGAGCCGGTTTGAAAGCGGGCGACAAGGTGGCGCTGTTGAGCAGCAACATGCCCAACTGGTGCGTTTCGTACCTGGCCGTCACCTCTGCCGGCATGGTCGCCGTGCCGATCCTGCCCGATTTCTCGACCGAAGAGCTGGAGATGATTATCGCCCACTCCGAGGCCAAGGCGCTGATGGTTTCCGACAAGCTCTTCGCTAAATTGGCGAAGTCCACGATCGAATCCCTCCATATCGTGATTCGTACCAAGAATCTGGGCGTGATCGCCTCCCGTCCTGCGGCGGAGAAGGGGGCGGTCGGAATTCCGAATCCCGAAGACCTCGCGGTCATCATCTATACCTCGGGTACGACGTCGCGTCCCAAGGGCGTGATGCTCTCCCACGCGAATCTCTGTGCGCAGATTTCCATGAGCGCCGCCATTTTCCCGATCTTTCCCGACGATACGTTTCTCTCGGTGCTGCCGTTGGCGCACACCTACGAGTGCTCGATAGGTATGATCTATCCTTTCTCGATGGGGGCCCGGGTCGTTTACCTGGATCGTCCGCCTACGGCCTCGGTTCTGATGCCGACGCTTGCCGAGGTACGGCCTTCGGTGATGCTCATCGTGCCGCTGATTATCGAAAAGATTTATCGCCATCAGATTCTCGCCAAGTTTACCTCCAGCGGATTCTGGCGTGCGCTCTACAAGATCGATTTCATGCGCCGTTATCTGCATCGTGTCGCGGGTAAGAAGTTGATGAAGGTCTTCGGCGGGCGGCTGCGCTTCCTCGGTATCGGGGGTGCGAAGTTGGACGGCGGCGCCGAGAAGTTCCTGCTCGAAGCCCGTTTTCCGTACGCTATCGGCTATGGTTTGACGGAGACGGCACCCCTGTTGGCCGGTGCGGCTCCCTCGCAGGTGTGCCTGGGTTCGACCGGGCCTGCCGCGCCGGGCGTCGAGCTGCGGTTGGAGAACGTCAATCCCGAAACCCGCCAGGGCGAGATCGTTGCCAAGACGCCGAGCGCCATGATCGGTTACTATAAGAACCCCGACGCTACGAAGGAGGTCTTCACCGAGGACGGATGGTTCCGTACCGGAGATTTGGGCGAATTTTCGGCCGACGGGTGGCTCTATATCAAGGGCCGGCTGAAGAATATGATCGTCGGTCCCAGTGGTGAGAATATCTATCCCGAGGATATCGAGAGCGTCCTCAATTCGCACGTCTGCGTCGCCGATTCGGTGGTTACCGAGCACGAAGGCCGCCTGGTGGCGCTCGTGCATTTCAATACCGACGCTCTCGAAGCCAAGTTCGACGGCTGGAAGGAGGATTTCGAGAATTGGAAGGAGAATCTCAAGAAGGAGGTCGTCGATTATGTGAATTCCAAGGTCAATCGTTTCTCGCGTATCTCCGAGGTCGTGGAGGAGAAGCAGGAGTTCGTCAAGACTCCGACGCAGAAGATCCGACGTTTCCTCTATACCAAGCGCAACCCTCACCAGAAACACGAAATGTCCAAGCGGTAGGGGTGTGTATGCAGTTATGATTCAGGTGCAGATTTCGGTTTGCGCCTGAATCTTTTTTCGGACGGTCGGGTTGCTTCCCGATCGTTTCCTTTGGCCGGAGCTCGTCCCGACTTTCCGATAGAGCTGAGCTGTGTCTGTGTCGGGGCAGTGCGGACCGGATGCCGCTGTTTCGGTTCCGTATGCTCGTTCGTGTCTGTTGCCTCCGGCGGAATGTGCAGCGGTCGAGGTTTTACCGGAGCGTCTGTTTTTCGGATCCCGATTTGTACGGCACACCGCCGCTTCGCGTTGTCCGGTTTCCCGGGAAGAGGGATTTCTTGCAGCGTGAACTTCGCAATTTCTACTTTGAGGGTTGCGGACGCTGAAGGCGTTGGCAAAATAAAATCGGAAAAGACGCACGGGTCTTTTCCGATTTCGTTGTATGGATTGTTCGCAGTCGGCAGGACGGATTTTTCCCGGATCATTCGGGAATTTGCACCGAGTCCGACGGTGTGGACAGATCGGGATGGATCAACTCGTTTTCATAAATGCCCAGCGTGCGGTAGTAGTCGTTGAGCTGGGCCAGCACGTCTTGGCGTCCCATGTAGGCCGCCAGATAGTAGAGCCGGTCGAGCGATTGCATCTTGTCGATGAGTGTCTGCGTGACCATATCGCCCTGAATGCCTTGGAAATCGAGGTAGTAGTCGATATACTGCATCAGGTTGCGGGCATAGCTCATCAGCAGGCCGTCGCCCTTGTCCGGGGCACCGGCCATGTAGTAGCCTTCGATGAAGGGGAGGGTGTTGGCGTCGGTGTAGCGGATCTGTTGGGGCGGCAGTTTTTCGAGTCCCATGTCGAGCAGCCGGATCGCCTGTGTCGAATCCCCACGGAAAACATACTCCTTGGCTGCACGGGCGAAGGATTCGCGGGCTTTCGAGGCGCTCAGGGTATGTTGGATGGTGTGGTCGGCGTAGGTTCGGGGATCGCTCAGGTTTCCGTAACGGAATGTTTCGGTCAGCAACGGCGTTACGTAGTCCGGATCGACACGCCCGATCTCCTGCACGTTCCTGCATGGCGTGTAGATCGGTACCAGCCGGTAAGTGTAACCGTCGAACTGGAGGTAATCGAGCAGCCCGAGCGATTGCAACGTGTAAACCTGTGTGAAATGGATCGGACGCTTCCAGTCGAAATGGGCCAGCATGTCGAGCAGCATCATCTCGCTCTTGTCGATCGCCCGTTTGGGCAGTTCCATGTAGATCGTATCCACCATCAGGTCACGATCGGCTTCCTTGACGATGCCCGAGGCGATCGCGTTGTCCTTGTTTACGGGCAGGGCGAAACGGTTGCTCGGCAGGTAGTCGATTTTGCTTCCGTTGCTCAGAACAAGTTTGGTGCGCGGATCTTCGTTGCGGATAAAATCGATGGCCTCTTTCAGCTCCAACGGGCGGTCCACGATGTTTTCTATGGGCAGCATGTCGTTGGTGTAGGTGTATTTGCTGCGTGGCAGCGTGAAGGGGATGCCCGGCGCATCGTTGGCTTTGGTTTTCAGTTCGTCGATGTACCATTCGGCGCCCAGGTAACTCGTGTTCATGATCCGCACGTCCGGGCGCACGCCGTCCACCTCCTGATTGAACCACAGGGGAAAGGTGTCGTTGTCGCCGTAGTTGATGATGATGGCATTGGGCAGTACCGATTGCAAGTAGTTCCAGCCGATGTCGCGGGCCATCGTGCGGTGCGAACGGTCGTGATCGTCCCAGTTCTGGGCCGCGAGAATGCCCGGTACGACCATGCAGACGACCGTAGCGGCTATGGGAGCCATGAGGCCCTTGCGTCGGGTGGCCCAGACGATCAGGTCGCACACGGCGAGTACGCCCAGGCCGATCCAGATGCAGAAGGCGTAGAACGAACCCGCATAAACATAGTCGCGTTCGCGCGGTTCGTTGGGCGAGGTGTTGAAGTAAACCACCAGCGCGATACCCATCATCACGAAGAGCCACATGACGATCGAGAAGTTGCGCGGATCGCGGTTGAGCTGATAGATCAGGCCGATAAGACCCAACAGGAAGGGGAGGAAATAGTAGGTGTTGCGCCCCTTGTTATTCGCTATTTCGTCCGGCAGGTTGTCCTGCGGCCCGAGGTAAAGCTCGTCGATCCACTTGATGCCCGAGAGCCAGTTGCCGTCGGTGATGATCGCGTCGGTAGGCTGGATGTCGCTCTGGCGCCCCACGAAATTCCAGAGGAAATAGCGCCAGTACATGTGGTTGAGCTGGTAGGTGAAGAAATAGTTGAGGTTCTCGCGGAACGTCGGCTCCACGATTACCAGCGGTTCGTAGCCCGAACCGTCGTCCCAAAGCGTCCGGCGTCCGAAATCGAGCACTTCGATCTTGTTCGGGCGTCCCTGCGCGTCGCGGACGATTTCGCCGTTTTCATCCCGTTCGTAATCGGTCCGGGTGCGGTAGGCGCTCCATGATTTGTAACTCTCCTTGCTGGCAGCGTAGTTCCACATACGGGGGAACAGATGCATGAACTCGTCGGGGTGTTCGTACCCGGAGATGATCGAAACCGTTTTGTACTTGCCGTCGTCGTCCAGGTAGCGGACATCCTTGTATTTGTAACCGGAGGTCGGGGCCGAGAACTGGGGACCGTAGAGCAGCGGTTTGTCTCCGTACTGATCGCGGTTGAGCAGCGAATAGAGGGCGAACGGATTGCTCGGGTTGTTGCTGTTCATCGGGGGATTGGCCGCGGCGCGGATCGTAACCGATGCGTAGGACGAGTAGCCGATGAGGATCATCAGCGTCGAGAGCAGCACGAGATTGAGCACCGTGCGCCCTTTTTTATGGGTGAAATATACGCCCATGCCGAGCGCTCCCAACAGGGCTACTACGAAGAACACGAGGCCGGAATTGACGGGCAATCCCAGTGAATTGACGAAGAAGAGGTCGAACAAGGCGCCGATATAGACCGTATGGGGGATGATGATACTGTTGATGAAAACCAGAATCGCGCCCGAAATGAGGGTGCTGACCGCAATACCTTTGAACGTGATGCGCTGCGTTTTGCGGAAATAGTAGATGAATACCAGCGCGGGAACGGTCAGCAGGTTGAGGATGTGCACGCCGATCGAAAGCCCCATCAGGTAGGCGATCAGCACGATCCAGCGCATCGAGTGGGGCTGGTCGGCCTGTTCCTCCCATTTGAGCATGAGCCACACCACCAGGGCGGTGAACATCGACGAGAGGGCATATACTTCGCCTTCGATGGCCGAGAACCAGAAGGTGTCGGTGAAGGTATAGGCGAGTGCTCCGACCGCACCTGTACCCAATACGGCCACGATGTTGGCTTTCGTAAGCTCCGCGCCCTGACGGGTGAGGATGCGGCGTGCCAGGTGGGTGATCGTCCAGAAAAGGAACAGGATGCAGAACGCGCTGGCCAGGCAGTTCATGGCGTTCACCATGTGGGGTACATAGTACGTCGAGGGTGCCAGTATCGTGGCCAGGCGGGCCAGCAGCATGAAGAGCGGGGCTCCGGGCGGGTGCCCTACTTCGAGTTTATACGAGGTAGCGATGAATTCGGAGCAGTCCCACAGGCTCGAAGAGGGCTCCATGGTCAGCAGATAGGTCATGGCCGCGATGGCGAAGACGATCCAGCCGACGATGTTGTTCCAGCGTTTGTAGCTATTCATTTGAGTTTCGGTTTGTCCGCAAAACGGCATGTCCCCTGCGTGCGAAGTCGAACGTTCGGTTTTTTAGGGCAGTCCGTCGGATTTAAGTCTGTTGTTGTGTACAAATACGATGAAAGCCGGGTGCAAAATCGATTTTGCCGGATTTTGCCGCAACGGGTTTCCCGTGCTGTGCAAAGATAGTGAAAGCCGGGAGAAAACGGGAACTTGTTCCCGGTTTTCCGAGGCGGATCCTATCTTCTGCAAAGATATTAAGATAACGCTTAAATCGGGTGTTTATTTTTGTTTTTTGTTCGGATTCTTTATTATCGTCGGTAAAGTATGGGGTGCCGCAGGCCGGAATCCGGGTATATGAGGTGCGAGATTCGTTCGATTTTCGGGGGATGCGGGATTCCGGTTGTCTGCCGGATTCTGAAATTTCAACAGAGAGGAGTATGTGTTGGCAAAGGGAGAGTATATGCGGATCTGAATCGTGTTGTGGAATGAATTCGGAAAAATTTTTATAAGGAATGCCGACCTGTGAAAAACCGGTCCGATTCATAATCGGACCGGTTTTTTTGTCTTCGGAGCAACTCCTGAAAGATCAATAGGAGTAATCCTCGCAGGGAAGTTTTCCGGTGTATTCGATTTCGAGCTCGGTATTTTTGTCGTCCTCGTCGATGGCTTTGAATGAGCCCGTAATGGTATAGTCGTCATTGCCGTTGGCGACGATTTTGAGAGTTCCCTCCGTGATTCTGTTCTTGATGATTCCGTAGGTGGGATCGTTGTAGTTCCAGAAGGATTTCGCCAGATCGAAAGTCATGTTCTCACCGGCGGCACCGCCCGTGTAGTCGCCGCTGGCGAGTTGCAGAGGATCTGTGGGCGCGAGCGTAATGTAGAACGTGATGCCGTATTCTTTTATCGGAGAGCCATCTTTCAGGCCGAGGAAGAATACATTGTCCCCATTGTAGTAGAGGTCGCCGACGGTCATGGTTGCTTTCGGTGCTTCCGGAGCCGGAGGAGTCGAATAGTTGTTGAAAGGTACTGTGCCGGTAAAATCGATCTTAATGGCTGTTTCCTGTCCGGTGTCGCTCGCTCCCCGGAGAGTGCCGGTTACGGTGTAGTTGTGGTTCCCGTTGTTTGTCACGGTGAGTGAACCTTCTTTGATCGTATTTTTGATCCGGTCGTTGAAATTCTCCTTGTCGATGAATGTCCAAGAGGATTTGGCTGCGTCGAGGGTCATCTCTCCGCTGCCGGTCGATACGGGGTAGTCGCCGCTGACGAGCTGCAGGGTCTCCGAAGCGGGTAGTTTGAACGAGAGCGACGCTTCGTAAGTATCTGTCGGGTTGGCGTCCTTGAGGGTCAGAGTATAGATATTGCCGTCGTAGTAGTCCAGGTTGCCGATGGTCATGGTCACCTCCGTAACAGTCGGTTCCACGGGTTCCGGATCGGCGTAGTCCTCGAAAGGAAGAGTGCCGGAAAAGTTGATTTTCAGAGCTGTGTTTTTACCGGTTTTATCGGATGTACCTTCCAGTGTGCCGGTGATCGTGTAGTTGTGGTCGCCGTTGCTGACGATGTGAATTTTGGTTCCCTCCTTGAGCCGGTTTTTGATCTTGTCGTTGTGGTTGTCCTTGTCGGTAAAGTTCCAGAATGACTTGCTCGCATCGATGGTCATCTCTTCGCCTGTCGTTGCTGCCATATAGTCGCCGCTGGCCAACAACGGTGAATCCGAAGCGGGCAGCTTCAAGTAAAAGGTTGTCTCGTAGAGATCGGCGGGATTGGCATCCTTGAGCTGGAGATAATAGATGTTGTCGTTGTAACGATACAGGGAGCCGGTGGACATGGTTACCTCAGGCACTTCGGGTGCGGGATCATCCGGAGTATCCGGATCATCCGGGTCTTCATAGTCTTCCGAGTAATCGGAAATCAGCAACCGACCTGTGAATGCGAACGCTACGCCCGCTTCGTTTTCCATAATGGAACCCCCGTCCTGAATGGAGCCGCCTTTCATGTGGCCTCTGATCGTGTAGGTCATGTTGTCGCCGATGGCGACTTCGAATTCTCCGGCTTCGGCAACGTATTGTGTCCATTTGGGGGCGACCACATTCCAGTTGGAACGGTATCTAGTCGTATTTTTATTGTTGAACGTATTTATTTCCCAAGTGGAGGAGGCGGTGTATTTCCCGGCCGGAAGGGTGAAGCTACCCTTTTCCTGTCGTGGGACATTGACATAAAAGCATACGCTACATCCGCGGGCAGAGTTGTTCAGGTCTTTCAGGTAGAGGAAATAAACGGCTCCGCCTTCTTTGCTGTATTCACTGTCATGCCCGTAGTACATCAGTTCGCCTTCGGTCATCGTATGGGCGATGTACCCGGTCATGGGCGGATTGGGATCGTCCGGAATTTGGGGTCCCTGTGGGTCGTCCGGGTCGTTCGGCTCCGTCTGTTCCATACCGTTGTCTTTGTCGCTGCATGAAGGCAGGCATCCCAAAATCCCCCCCCCCGAACATCAGCAACATCCATGCGAATCTAAAGTGTTTCATAGCGTAAAAGGTTTTAGTGCCGGGCCTACGGCAGGTTTTTAATTTTCGGCAGAAACGAGGCCGGTCTTAAAAAAAAGCGCTTTCTGCTTAAGTGTTTTCTTTCATGTAATAGAGATGTTGTTTTTCTTTGTTGGAAAAAATAGATAAAATATTCGGTATTTGCAAATGTTTTTGTCTTTTTTAATTTATTGTGTGTTTTTATTGGTTGAAAAATTGGGACTATCTCGTTCGACGAAGTTTGAAACGATATTTTTAAGTGAGGAGACGGTCGAGATAGTCGTCTGTCGGTTGTTAAGAAGATCAGTCCGGACTGAATGTCCGGACTGATCGGGAATTTTTCGTATGGAGCCGGTCTGATGCTTTTCTCCTGAATGGTAGTTTTCAGGAGAGGCGTAGCGATCGGTGTAATTTCGACGGTTGCCGTCGTCAATGTTGTATGGATGTGTCGTTTGTCGTAATAGGGATGAATACGATGTCCGAACAGCGCAGGGCTTCGTCATCGACGGCAAAGGCATAAATGTAGTATTTGGAGTTCGGTTCGAGCGTTTCCTGGATTTTTCTGGATTGTTGGAAGGTATATTGGCTCAGGATCATTTCGGCCGTGTAGCCCATCCATCCGTAGATCTTTACGTTGTCGATCCAACTTTCCGATATTTTCTCCAAAACGGTCGCATCCGTATCGGCCGCATCGACGCTGCCGTAGATCTTTGCGACAAAATGGCCGTCGTAATCGTTCGCTTTGACAAGAACGTCGATGTTGAGACCTTCGGTCGAAACGATCTGTATGTCGAATTTTGTGTCGATTGTTTGGGGTGCCAGGGTTGTGAGCGTCTTTTTTGAGATTGGGGTCAGCCTTTCGATCGTGATGGGATCCACGCCGTATGCGTAAACGAGGTATTCGGTATCGGGTTCCATGTTTTCGATCAGCCTGTCTGCAATAGTCCCCTGTTCGAGGTATTCTTGCGCCCAGCTTTGCCAGCCGCTGCCCGTTGCGTCCATGTCTGTATAGAAGTCGATGTCGTATTGGTAGAGCTCGTCATCCGTCTTGAAATCGGCGGCAGCCCGGGAGGGGATGATGTTCAACAGATAATACATTTCCTGGTCTCCGGGACGGACTGTAGTTCGGAATGTTTTTGTGGTGATGTCCGAAATCGTTATCGTAAATGCCTCCTCCGGACGGGCCGCCTGTTTTACTGTAAAAGAAGGCGCCGGCTGGATATCCGCGTACGAAACTTCGATGATTGCTTCTCTCTTTTCCGCTGTTTCGTTTTTGGTTACGTTGAATGAGATGACCCCTGCGGTTTTGGTATCGATGTCCGTTATCCAACTGTCGTTGCATTTGGCAGACAGGGTCGCATTTGCGACGGGGTTTTCGATCGTGTATTCGATTTGGAAAGGGCCTCCTTCAGCCGGAACATCGAGGCTCTCTTTGGCGAATACGATTTCAGGCTGTGCATCCGGTGTGACGGGATCGTCGTTGTTACATCCGGCGAAGAGCGAGGACCCTAAAATTCCTCCTCCGAATATCCACAACATCCAAGCATGTCTAAAATGTTTCATAGCGTAAAAGGTTTTAGTGCCGGGCCTACGGCGGGTTTTTATTTTCGGCAGAAACGAGTCCGGTCTTAAAAAAGCGATTCTGTCCGGGAGTTTTTTGTGTGTGAAGAGAAATGTGTTTTTATCTATCTGAAAAATAGATAAAATATTTTGTATTTGCAAATGATTTTTATTTTTGATTTGCAGGGTGCTTCATATTTTATTCGGGGTTTATGCGGTATCAGGTCGGGAGCGTGTCGCTCCGAACGATGGCGGAACTGCAAACTTTGTCTTCGTTTTTACTGTTTTTGTGGGAAAAATGTTAATTTTGTGGCTCGGAAGATATTGCTTGTTATGGAATCGAAATTGACCCTTTACAACACGCTCGACCGCCGCAAGGAAACCTTCGAGCCGATCAATCCCCCGCATGTGGGGATGTATGTCTGCGGACCCACCGTATATGGCGATCCGCATCTGGGACACGCCCGGCCGGCGGTGACCTTCGACCTGTTGTTCCGTTATCTCCGGTCGCTCGGCTACAAGGTACGCTACGTGCGCAACGTGACCGACGTGGGACATCTGGAGCACGATGCCGATGACGGTGAGGACAAGATTTCGAAGAAGGCGCGGCTGGAGCAGCTCGAACCGATGGAAGTGGCGCACTATTACACGGAGCGTTACCACCGGGCGATGGACGAGCTGAACGTGCTGTCCCCCTCGATCGAACCCTGCGCCAGCGGCCATATCATCGAGCAGATCGCCATGGTGAAGGAGATTCTCGACAACGGTTTCGCCTACGAATCGAACGGGTCGGTCTATTTCGATGTGGAGAAATACAACCGGAAATACAGTTACGGCCGTCTTTCGGGCCGCAACCTCGACGATATTCTGACGAACACGCGCGAGCTGGACGGGCAGGGCGACAAGCGCCATTCGTGCGATTTCGCCCTCTGGAAGAAGGCTTCGCCGGAGCATATCATGCGCTGGCCTTCGCCCTGGAGCGACGGCTTCCCCGGCTGGCACATGGAGTGTTCGGCCATGAGCACCAAATACCTGGGCCAGCGGTTCGACATCCACGGCGGCGGTATGGACCTGATGTTTCCGCATCACGAATGCGAGATCGCGCAATCGACGGCGGCGCTCGGCCACGACTCGGCTAAGTATTGGATTCACAACAACATGATTACGATCAACGGTCAGAAGATGGGCAAGTCGCTCGGCAACTTCATCACGCTCGAGGAGCTTTTCACGGGCAATCATAAGTTGCTGACGCAGGCCTATTCGCCGATGACGATCCGTTTCTTCGTATTACAGGCTCACTACCGTTCGACGCTCGACTTTTCGAACGAGGCGTTGCAAGCCGCCGAAAAGGGACTCGACCGCCTGATGAAGGCTGTCGAGGCGCTCGACAAGATCAAGCCGTCGGAGCAATCCACGGTGGATCCTGCGGAGCTCGAAACCCGCTGCCGCGAAGCGTTGGACGACGACCTGAACTCGCCGATGGCGATTTCCGCACTGTTCGACTGGGTGCGCATCATCAATCAGTTGGTCGAGGGGCAGCAACGGATCACGGCGGCCGATCTGGAGAAGCTCCGGGAGATCGTCCGTCGTTATGTGTTCGATATTCTGGGTTTGCGCGACGAAAAGGCGGCTTCGGCCGGCGGCAAGGATCTGGTTACGCCGTTGGTGAACATGCTTCTCGACCTGCGGCAGACGGCCAAGACCGAGAAGAATTGGGCGCTGTCGGATAAGATCCGGGACGAGCTTACGGCCATCGGTATCCGGGTCAAGGACCGCAAGGACGGCTGCGACTGGGAGATCGAGTAGCGTTTCGTCGTTTTAATTAATGTATTGATAAATCGATCGTTCCTGTTCGGTGTATTCCGGACGGGAACGGTGTGTTTGGATCGTGCGGGCGGTTGCCGGGGCGGAAAGACCGTCGCAGCCGTTTCGTGCGCCGAATGATTATTGAAGGGAGGATTTGTGTATGAGTGAAGTAAAAGGAGCGGCGATGGAGCTGGGAACCGAGCGTATCCGCAAGCTGCTCGTTCAATATGCCGTGCCGGCCATTATCGCGATGACCGCCTCGTCGCTGTACAACATGGTGGACAGCATCTTTATCGGGCACGGCGTGGGGGCGCTGGCCATTTCGGGGCTGGCCCTGACGTTCCCGCTGATGAACCTCGCGGCGGCGTTCGGTTCGTTGGTGGGTGTGGGCGCCGCGACGCTGGTGTCGATGCGCCTGGGGCAGCGGGATTACGAAACGGCCCAGCGGATTCTGGGGAATGTCGTGGTGCTCAACCTGATTATCGGAATCTCTTTCGGGTTGCTGACGCTGGTTTTTCTCGATCCGATTCTCTACTTTTTCGGAGCCAGCGATGCGACGATCGGCTATGCCCGGGAGTATATGTCCGTCATTCTGTGGGGTAACGTCGTTACACACATGTATTTGGGTCTGAACGCCGTGTTGCGTGCCGCCGGGCACCCGCGCAAGGCGATGTACGCCACGATCCTGACGGTGACGATCAATGCGATTCTCGACCCGCTGTTCATCTTCGGCTTCGGCTGGGGCATTCGCGGCGCGGCCATTGCGACCGTGCTGGCGCAGATACTCGCGCTCGTCTGGCAGTTCCGCATCTTTTCGGACAGGAACGAGCTGTTGCATTTCCGGCGCGGCATCTACCGGCTGAAAGGCAAGATCGTGCGTAATGTGCTGGCTATCGGCATGTCGCCCTTCTTGATGAACCTTGCGGCTTGTTTCATCGTGATTCTGATCAACAAGGGGCTCAAGGAGTACGGCGGCGATCTCAATATCGGTGCTTACGGTATCGTCAATCGGTTGGGATTCTTCTTCGTGATGATCGTCATGGGCATCAATCAGGGTATGCAGCCCATTGCTGGGTATAATTACGGTGCCCGGCAGTTCGACCGGGTGGATCGGGTGCTGAAATTGACGATCATCGGCGCTACCTGCGTCACCACGCTCGGATTCCTGATCGGCGAATTGGCGCCGCGCCTGGCGGTGTCGGTTTTCACGGACGATCCGGAGTTGGTCCGTCTTTCGGCCGAAGGTATGCGCATCGTCTTCTTCTGCTTCCCGATCATCGGTTTCCAGATGGTGACGACCAACTTTTTCCAGAGTATCGGCATGGCGGGCAAGGCGATCTTCCTTTCGTTGTCGCGGCAGTTGCTTTTCCTGATGCCGGGTCTGATTTTCCTGCCCCGCATCTTCGACGAGCTGACGCCCTGGGACGGCAGTTGGGGCGTATGGTGTTCGATGCCGCTGTCGGATTTCCTGGCTTCGCTGGTTGCCGGTGTCATGCTGTTCTGCCAATTCCGGAAGTTCAAGGCCAAGGCCGCTGCGGGGAGAGGCGAGGTTTCGGGAGCCGAAGTCGAAAACGATCGCAGAGTGAATGAATAAAAACCGTTGCACTATGGAACAGGATAAGTTCGTTATCAATATAGGCCGTCAGCTCGGCAGCGGCGGCAAAGCCGTCGGCGAGGCGCTGGGGCGTCGTCTGGGCGTGCACGTCTATGACAAGCAGTTGATCAATCTGGCGGCCGAGCAGAGCGGCCTCTGCACGGAACTTTTCGAGCAGGCCGACGAGAAGAAGTCGAGGAGCCTCTTTTCCTCGCTGATCGGTTACCTGCGCATGCCTTTCGGGGGCGACGAGTGCGGGATGACCGACGTGTTGAGCAGCGAGGCGCTGTTCAAGATACAGAGCGACGTGATCCGCGACATCGCCTCGCGGGAGTCGTGTATTTTCGTGGGCCGTTGTGCCGACTATATCCTGCGGGATCATCCCCGCGCGGTGAATGTTTTCGTTACGGGGGCTCCGGAAGATCGGGTGCGTCGCCTTTGCGAGCAGGAGAACGTAACGCCCGAAGAGGCCGAAGCGCAGATGGAGCGTACGGATGCCCGCAGGGCTTCCTATTACGACTATTTCAGCAGCGGCAAGTGGGGCGAAGCCGCAACCTACCATCTCTGCATCGATTCCTCGGTGCTGGGGATCGAAGGTACGGCCGACTTTATCCGGGAGTTCGCGGAGCGTAAACTGAAGATGAACCTGTCCGGGCGGTAGTCGGCGGCTTCGAGCGTGTTCGGCATAATCCAAGGATGCGTCGGACGGTTTTGGGAAGGGATGAAGGAAACGGTTTTCGGACGGTCAGTGCCGGTGTGATGGAGCCTGTTTTCGATCGGTGGGTTGTGATAACGTTCGGTAGCCCGTTGCCCGAGGCGATCTTTTCGGTAGAAGGGTTTGGGCGTCCGACTTTTTTCGGCCAGGAGCTGCCAGGGCGGGATCGTTTTTATTGGCAACGAGCCCGGTTCCTATTTCCGAAAACCGGAAATTTTGTTTACATTTGTTGGAAGAAAGACAGGAGAGGCGGCTATCCTTGCGGGAGAGTCTGTACGGATTGCCTCGCCTGTAAAAATCAATCGGAAAATATGGTACTTGCAGAACAGATTAAAGAGGCTATAAGACGTCAGGATACGTTGGGGAGGTGTCTTTGACATCGATCAGCGAAGAATAGAACTCCAGAACGAGGAGGAGAAGACGCAGGTTCCGGGCTTTTGGGATAATCCCGACAAGGCCCGCGAACAGTTGCGCCGCGTGGCGGGAATCAAGGCGTGGGTCGAGGAGTACGATGCTGTGGTCAAGGAGGTCGAGGACCTGCGGCTGATGCCGGAATTCGTCAAGGAGGGCGTGGTGACCGAGCAGGAGCTCGACGAGCAGTATGCGCGTGCGATGCACCGCATCGAAGAACTCGAATTGCGCAACATGCTGCGCCGTGACGAGGACCGTATGGGCGCTATCATGGATATCAATTCCGGTGCGGGCGGTACCGAGGCGCTCGACTGGGCGGGGATGCTGCTGCGCATGTACACCCGCTGGGGCGAGGCGCACGGATACAAGGTCAAGGTGCTCGACTATCAGGCTGGCGAGGAGGTAGGTGTAAAGTCCTGCACGCTCGAATTCGAGGGCGAATACGCCTACGGCTACCTCAAGAGCGAAAACGGCGTGCACCGCATGGTGCGCCTGTCGCCGTTCAACGCCAATAACAAGCGGCAGACGACTTTCGCGTCGGTGTTCGTGTCGCCGGCGATCGACGATACGATCGAAATCACGGTCAATCCTGCGGACATCGAGTGGGATACCTTCCGGTCGAGCGGTGCGGGCGGCCAGAACGTCAATAAGGTCGAAACGGCGGTCCGGTTGCGCTATCACGGCAAGGATGCCGATACGGGCGAGCCGATCGAGTATCTGATCGAGAATATGGAGACTCGCTCGCAGTTGATGAACCGCGAAAATGCCATGCGCATCCTCAAGTCGAAACTCTACCAGCGGGAGCTGGACAAGCGCATGGCTACGCAGCAGGCACTCGAAGCTACGAAAAAACGCATCGAATGGGGTTCGCAGATCCGCTCCTACGTCTTCGACGACCGACGGGTGAAGGATCATCGTACGGGAGTCCAGACCTCGGATGTCGAGGGGGTGATGGACGGCGACCTGGACGAATTCATCAAGGCCTACCTGATGGAGTTCGGCGGACAGGCGTAAGCGTGGGGATGTGAGAATATTGCAGGGGGGGCGAAAATTTTATTTTCGCCCTCCCTCTTGTTTTAAGTTTGTTTTATTCGATCGAATGGATCGAAATCGTATTTCCTGCTGCGGGTCCCCATTTTCCATTCTTTTTTTGCAGGGCGTCCGTTTCACCCCAGAATCCGTAGTCGCATTGGATGATAGCTTCCGTGAGTGAAGTGTTTATTACGATATAGCTGAAGTAGGGTGATGATCGTGGATTCGGATAATGTAAAAAGGATGAATAGCACACGGGAAATTTACTTGTATAAAAGTTGAGAGCATGTTGTGAATAAATAAAGCTTTTCGACTTTTTGACTTCGGAGTCGATAAAACTGTCAATGGCTTTTTTGTAAGATGGAATGAGTTTTAAGAACCGAATTTGTTGAGGCGCATTGCAGGGACGGTACCCTTTGATGATTCGTTGCGGTGTATAATCCATTTGGGAAAACCATTGATGCGACGATAAGTCTTCAGGACGGAAACAATCGAGATATTCTTCGTCACTTAAAATATAGACGGGAACTTCTCCCGGAAAAACCAAGTTGCCGTTGACGATCCGCCCCTGTTTGTCCGGAGAGAGTTCTTTGTTATTGAAATAATATTTTTCCATTAGGTAGTCCAAAAGTTGATAAACAGTTGTTGTTAGCTTATCGTTTGTGTCGTATATCGCCGCGGTTCGGCTTTCCTGCTCCCATTTTTCGATGAATTTTTCGATTTTTTCCGAAGACTGCTCGGAGCATGCCGTAGTGAGTTCAGAGAGTAGTCGCTCCGCATCTGGAGTGTCTGCGCAAGGGTTACGGTTTTGGGCTTGAACGATTCCGAGTGTAGCAAAAGAAACAAAAGCGATAAGCAATACCGGCAAAAATTGGATCAGACGGTTTTTCATTTTTATATGGTATAACACTACTGTCCCGTAAAAGTTGATAAATAGTTCTTTGAAATTATTGAAATATAGT
>ERZ773136.691-NODE-691-length-36776-cov-8.659296_pt1 | contig 36776 bp, 31 predicted proteins | sample MGYA00580855_ERZ773136 | MGnify/ENA primary metagenome ERZ773136 (study PRJEB29015, sample SAMEA2737860) | human gut metagenome | biome: human gut; feature: human-associated habitat; material: faeces | place: China | collected 2012 ... | reverse complement strand
AAAGCTCGTGGGCCAGATGGAGGAGCTGTCCGACGGCGTCTACAAGCTGGATGATCTGCCCTACGGCGATTACACGCTGAAGGAAACTGAGGCCCCCAAGGGCTTCTTCCTTGATAAGAAGACCTACAGTTTCTCCATTAAGGAAGATGGTAAAACCGTCGTCGTGGAAAATGAGGCCGGAAAGGGCTTTGTCAACCAGGCACAGTCCGGAGGCATCCGCATTGAAAAGACTTCGGATGACGGCGTGCTGAAGGGCTTTACCTTCCGCGTGGAGGGTATGGATATCACCGGCAATGCCTTCAGCAAGGACTTTGTGACCGATGAGAAGGGCCAGATTCACATTGAGGGGCTGCGCATCGGTGATTATGTGATCTCCGAGGTGTCCAACAAAGCCAACGAAAAGTATGAGCTTCCCGCAAATGTCACCGTAACCGTTCACGAAGGAAAGACGGTCGTTGCCAAGTTCCATAACAAGCTCAAGCCTGTTACGGATATCCCCAAGACCGGAGATACCACCAATATGCCTCTTTGGGCAGCACTTGCCGGTATCTCTGCAATCGGTGCAGGTGCGGCGGCCTTCTTTACCTTCCGCAAAAAGAAGGAGGTAGGCAAGCATGAGCGCTAAGGTCATCATCGGCATCGGTCTTGTGGTGTTTATTATCGCAGGGCTGATCGTTCTTCGCCTGAAGAACAGAAAGTAAAACGGCAAGGGGCATCTTTTTACAGATGCCGCCCCGCTTATAAAAGGAGACGCTATGGAAGAGACAAGAAAAATCGGAGACTACTCCGTAAAGTACGCCATGTATATCGGGCACAAGGATATTGCTCTGGGCGAGAATCCCAACGCCGACAAGGATGAACGGTATATGTGCTGCTTTGTAGAGACCAACGCTATTTTCGAGCGCTATTCCGGGGTGCTGGTCAGCGACGATTTTGCGGAGATTGCAAAGGTGTTCGGCCAGCGCGTAGCAGACGCAGCCGAGGAAATTATTCAGGAAAACGAAAGAGTCTGTCAGGAGGTCGGCATAAATGAGGAACTCATGGCAGAAAGCTGCTCGCCGGTTTCCTACAAAGATTCCATTGAGAACAAGGTGGTTGTCATCAAGGGCAGCATTCTCCGGCCTGAGTTTCGCCACGCCAATCATCAGCTTATGCTGTGTACCGGCGGCTTCGGTGCGCAGGCAAATGCGCGAGGCCGTACCTGCTGCTGCATTTCTCTGTACGACGGGAGAAAGACCTCCTTCTATCGCACGGATTTTCTCGGTGTCATGGAGGAAAAGAAGCTTCCCGAATGGGCGCAGAAGGGCTTGGAGAAGGCAAAAGAGCTACACGCACAGGAAAAGAAACCGGCCAAAGAAAGAGGTGACGCAAGATGATTGAATATGAGAAAAGAGCAATGATCGAGGCGGAGGACAAATATACCTTTCGCCAGAGCACGCAGATTTCCATGCAAACCGGGCTGATCGGCCACCTCCGGGCAGACATGGATACAGACGGCAACGGCTTTTTCAGCAGCTGGTTTGATTTACGGGAGGAGCTGAAAACCGATGAGTTCAAGGCAGAGTTTGATGATGTAATCAACTCTCTGCGTGAGGAAGGCGACATTCTTCATAACCGCAGGGCGCTTGCCAAGTACTGCTATTGCACCCCCCAAAGCCGTATGCAGGAGGAGCCGGGCTACTATGGCGTCCGTGTGGACACCGAAAAATACGCCTATCTTCTGCGCCTGAACCCGGACAGGGGCGAATACAACCTGTACTGTTATTGCTATCGCCGGGACTGGCTCGATCAGCACCTGAAGGACGCAGAGAAAGGAATCCGGTTTATTGACAGCCATTACAAGGAGCTGTTTCGCATTCCGGATGGCGGCAAGGTGAAAATCCACTATTCGTGGAATGAAGATCAGATCCGCACCTGCCGGTATATCGACGATTACCATGTGGAGATCGGGAGCAACCTCTATCACATCTGCGAGTTTGCCGAGCGCATGGAATACGGCGGCCATACCTGCGAGCCGGTTCGGGACAACCTGCCCGAGCGGTGCTACAGCGTTCTTTCCGGCAGCGACGAAATCATTATCATCAAGCGCGGCGAAAAGGGCTACTTCAAGACGGACATTCCCGTCACCGACAAGGACGAAGCCCGGAGCATCGTGAATGAGTACAACACAAAGCTCGGCGTCAGCATGGAGCAGTTTCAATATTTCGTTATAGAGGATCAGCTTCATAAAGAGAAGCTTGCCCTTAAAGCCGCGGAGCTTGTGCCGGAAGATAACGTCATTATCGTTTATGACAGAGCCGTTTTTGACGACAAGGCATATATCAGCGATGAGCAGTTTGTTAAGACGCTTGCATACTTCGGCAAAACCGAGGAGGAGATCCTTGTGGGCTATGACGCCGTGCTGCATCTTGTCACCTGCGCAAAAGGCGCGGAGTTTGCATATAACTTCGGCAACGCAGCAAGATATGAGGATGTGAACGTTGCGCGCGAAAAAGACGACCTTACGCTGAGAGCGTGGGCGAAACACCCAAAGGTTCACGTCATAGACAACTCAGTTGATTTTGAGGACAAAATAAACCGCGCTATTGCGGTTATCTACTCCATCATCGGTCTTGGCGTCCCCCAGTCGGCAAAGCGCAAATACCTCATAGAAAAGCCCGACTGCGATGTGCTTATAAGCAAGTACGGCGCAGTTCCCGCCGAAATGATGCAGACCTATCTCACCTCGAACAACTTTAACGTTGTGCGCCGCGTCCGTCAGGAGAAAAACGGCAGCGACTACCTCTATTTCTATACCGAAAAGCGCATTGCGGACGACGGTACGCGCTGGATAACGGAGCGTCCCATCAGCGAAAAGCAATACATTGCCCACCTTATGGAATGTGATATGTCGCTGCACGGCGTGCGCAAGACCAAGTACCGTTTCACGCTGGACGACCGCCGCTTTGAGATAGACATCTATCCGTTCTCCGACGATCGCGCAATAATGTTCGTATATTTCAACGGAGAGGATGTAGGCGCACTGCCGCCCGAAATAGAAGTCATTAAGGACGTAACGGGCGATCTCCAGTACAAAAACCGCAGTCTCGCCAAATCGCAGATGCTTTAATGCACGCGGTTTCAATTATAATCAAGCACAACAAAAAAGACGCCAATGGGGCGGTGACTTAGGAAAACATTGAAGCAAGGAACGGTGTAGCTTAACGGCTATGCCGTTCTTTGCTCTTTTTTACTTGTGTTGCGGGCATTTTCGATTGCCCGTGTGAAGTCAAATGCGCCGATGAAGTTATAGACGATGGTGATTTCCCGCGTTCTGGATTTCTTGTCAACATGGGAAACTTCGATCCTGTCAATGAAAGCACGGAGAACAGCCGCGTCAAGCTCCTGCAAATCCGTGTACTTCTTCACGGCAGCGATAAACGCCTTGACATTGGTTTTCTGCTGCTCCTGCTGCTTCAGATCCTTGCGCAGGACTTCTGCCATTGATTTCAGGTTGCTTTGTTCCAACTCGTAGTCATGGGACATTTTGATAAACCGTTCGTCTGACAGCTTGCCAATCACGTTGTCCTCATACAGTCGGGAGATAATGCGGTCAAGCTCGGCAATCCGCGTGTCTGCCTTTGCCAGCGATTCACGCTTCCGAAGAAACTCTGCATCTCTGTCCCGCATATCGCTCTCGGCAGCGTCCTGAATGAACTCCGCTTCATGCTCTGAAACATAGGAGATTGCTTCCCGCAGATTTCGCAGAACAATTTCATGCAGCACAACATTCTTGATAGAATGGGTCGTGCAGAGATCCTTGCCCTTGCGGTAGGTGGAGCAGATGAAGTATTTCTGGTTCTCTGCAAAGTTGGTAGCGCGGCATTGATACATTTTGCCGCCGCACTCTGCGCAATACAGAAGCCCGGAGAACATACCCATTTCACCCATCTTGGTAGGACGGCGACGCGCCTTGCGAATGTTCTGAACAATCAGGAACACGCTTTCCTCGATGATCGGCGGCTGGGTGTTCTCGAAGATCACCCAATTCTCAGGATCATTCCAGATTTTCTTCTTGCTCTTGTAGGACTGCTTTGTAGTCTTGAAGTTTACGGTATGCCCCAGATAGTCTACGCGCTCCAAAATACGGGAAACCGTTTCATTTGTCCATTTGTACGGGTCTGCTGTCGGCTTGTTGCTGGTCGGCAGACCTTTCGCATGGCAATAGGCGGTTGGGTTCAAGATTTGCTGCTGTTTGAGCCATTTAGCAATCTGCGTGGGTCCTTTGCCGGACGCGCACAGGGAGAATATCTTCTGTACGACGGCTGCGGCTTCTTCATCGACGATCCATTTCTTTTTGTCCTCTGGGTTTTTCATAAAATGCTCGCCGGACTTGCCTTTGCTCTGCCATGTAGCGCGAATGGCAGACAGAGCACAGGTGCTTCTTTTGAAACCGCAGGTGCTGCTTCTATGTCTGGAGATACATGACAGTCAGCAAAAATATCCTTGACAAATTTCCGCCTCAGGTACACGCCCCGGCAGGCCAGACGGCCTGCCGGGGTTTTGCCGTCCCTGAACGGCTCATTATTTTAATAAACTCTTAATCTTCCCTCGTATTGACAAATCCTGTATCCTGCGTTATCCTAACCGTACTAGTACAACTAATACAGTTAAGGAGGAATACCATGGTACACTTGGATTACCGGGACTCCCGGCCGATCTATGCGCAGATCGTGGACGGATTCCGGGAGCAGATCACCGGCGGCGTGCTGCGTCCGGGGGAGAAGCTGCCCAGCGTCCGGGATCTGGCCGCTCAGCTTGCCATTAACCCCAATACCATCCAGCGCGCTTACCGGCGGCTGGAGGCGGAGGGGTGGATCGCCACCGTGCCGGGAAAGGGCTGCTTCGTCTGCGGCGACGGAGAGATCAGAGAACGGGAGAAAAAACGGCTGCTGCTGAGCTTCGACGAAGCCGCCGCGGCACTGCTGACCATGGGCGCGAGCCACGGCGAGCTGGTGGCCAGGATCGAGAAGGGAGAACATAGACATGCTTGAAATGAAGAATGTGACCAAGACCTTCGGCACCTTTAAGGCGCTGGACGACCTGACCCTGACCGTCCCGAGCGGGCGGGTCTACGGCCTTGTCGGCCCCAACGGCGCAGGCAAGTCCACCGCCATCCGGCACCTCACCGGCATCTACCGCCCGGACAGCGGCAGCGTCACCATGGACGGTCAGCCAATCTACGAAAATCCCGCCGTGAAGGCGGCCATCGGCTATATCCCCGACGAGATTTTCTACTACCCCTCCGCGACGCTGGAGGATATGCGAAAGTTCTACCGGGGCATTTACCCTACCTTTGACGATGCCCTGTTTGACAAGCTGTACGACGTGTTTCAGCTTCCCAAACGGACGCCCATCCGCCGGTTTTCCAAGGGAATGCAGAAGCAGGCGGCGTTTCATCTGACCGTCTGCACCCGCCCGAAGACGCTGATTCTGGACGAGCCGGTGGACGGCCTGGATCCGGTGATGCGGCGGCAGGTCATGGGTCTGATTCTCTCCGATGTGGCGGGGCACGGCACCACGGTGCTGATCTCGTCTCACAACCTGCGGGAGCTGGAGGACGTGTGCGACTACGTGGGCATCATGAACCGGGGCAAAATGCTGCTGGAAAAGAGCCTTGCGGACATGCAGGGCAGCACCGTGAAATTGCAGCTGGTGGGCGACGCGCCTCAGGAGCTGGACATCCTCAACGCGTCCGTTTCCGGACGCCTGAAGACCCTGATCGTCCGGGGGGAGGCTGAGGAGGTCGGCGCGAAAATGGCGGCGTGCAAGCCCGCGTATTTTGACGTGCTGCCCTTGTCCCTGGAGGAAATCTTCATTTACGAGCTGGGAGGCGTGGACTATGAAATCAAAGACATCCTTCTTTAATAAAACCGTGTTCAAAAAGAACCTGACCCGGTTCGCCCCGGTGATGGCGGTGTACACCCTGTGCCTGATTCTGGGCATGATGATGCTGTATCAGAACAATGAGGAAATGGGCCGGACGTTCTGGTTCGCCTCCCGGATGGGGGAATGTATTCAGATCATGGGTCTGGTGAACCTGTTCTTCGCGCCGCTGTGCGCCATGCTGCTGTTCGGCGACCTGTACAATTCCCGGATGTGCAACGCCCTGCACGCCATGCCCATGCGCCGGGAGACGCTGTTTCTGACCAACGTGGTCTCCGGACTGCTGTTCTCCATGATTCCCACGGCGGTGATGGCGCTGCTGTCCGTGCCGCTGCTGAATGCCACCATCGTGAAAAACGCGTGGCAGATCGCCCTTTTGTGGTACGTCGGCACCAACCTGCAATTCATCACCTTCTTCGGCGTGGCGATTTTCAGCGTGTTCTGCACCGGCAACCGCTTTGCCATGGCAGTTGTGTACGCGGTGCTGAACGGCGGCGCGTTTATCCTCTACTATATTATCAATACCCTTTACACGCCCATGCTCTTCGGCGTGGTCACGCCGGACAGGTGGGTCAGCCTGCTGACACCCGTGGCGGATATGACCAACGGCGCTTATGTGGCCATAGAGGATTTTCACCAGCTGTCGCTGCGGTTCTACGGCCGGGAAAGTGAAATGGTGGCGGCGTTCAGCGTTGACGGGGAAAAGTTTACCTCTCTGCTGATCTACGCCGCGGTGGGCATCGTCTTTGCCATCGTGGGATTGCTCCTGTACCGGAAGCGGAATCTGGAATGCGCCGGGGACGCCATTGCATTCCCCATTTTGCAGCCGCTATTTCAGCTGGTCTGCGCTGTGGGGGTCGGTACGCTGGTGGTTATGGGTGTGGAAGCCTTCCTCGCGTACAGAATCGGCGCCGGTATGTCCATGCTGTATCTTCTTCTGTTCTGCGGCGGCGCCGCCGGTTGGTTCGGCGCAAAAATGCTTCTGAAGCGCACCACCCGGGTGTTCCAGCTGCGCAGCTGGGTCGGCCTGGGGATTCTGACCGCCATGGTCGCCGTGAGCCTGGTCGCTACCCGCTTTGACGTGCTGGGCATTGAGGATCGCATTCCGGACGTGGAGGACGTCAGCTCCGTGACCCTGAATTATGACGGGCTGGAGTTGACCGACGAGGAAGACATCCGGCAGATCACCACCCTCCACGCTATGGCTTTGGAAGACCGCATCGAGAGCTACGGCGATTATCCTCTGGCCTACATCCTGCACCGGGAGGAAAAGGAAAAGCACCCGGTCATGCCGGAGGACGGCTTCGTCTACGGCGAGGGCGGCTACAACGCCGACGGGCCGATGCTGACTGTGGACAATATCACCCTCTATTACAAGCTGAAAAACGGCTGCACCATGACCCGTAACTACAACATCTGGGCAAATCTGGACGAGGGCAAGATCGTAAACGAGTACACAAGCCGCTGGGAGTTTGTGTGGAAGCAGTCACGGTACGGCTATCAGGATGACTTTAACCCGGAGGATATCACCTCCATAAACATCGGAGACATGACTCTGCATGAATACCAGATCACGCCGGAGCTGGTGGAGTCTCTGCTGGCCGCCGTCAAGGCCGACTGCGATGAGCGCACCATGACCCAGAGAGATGCTTACCATCTGGGATATTTCTGGGACTACGACAAGTACAACGAGGAATATTACAAGACAAAGTCCCTGACAATATCCCTCTGGGGGGAGAACGATGTGTATGCCACCGGCGCGTACCTGTCCGTCTTTGCCGACTCCGCGCATACGCTGGAGTGGATGCGGGAGCATGACTGCCTGACGGAAGAGGTCGTGGAGGAAGCACCCATTGTGCTGAACTAAAGAAAGGAAAGACCGATGAAAAAGAAACTATGTCTCATGCTGGCGGTGATGCTGCTGCTTCTTTCCGCTTGCAGCAGGACAACCGCACCGAAGCCCACCATGGCACAGTACTTCGCTCCGTCGAAACGTATCCCCGTGGAGACAACGGCAGAACCCACCCAGCCGGAAACCACCGTCCCTGACCAAACGGCGGTGGATTCCCCCGAACGGGCGGCATATGCGGCATATTATGCCAGCTGGCTTCCCGGCTCTCCCGGCTCGGAGGGCAGCATCGGAGATTTCAGCCCCAAATATGTGGACCTGGACGGCGACGGCGCGGAGGAAATGCTCATCTGGAGTACGCGCTACGGCTTCATTTACGAGGTCGTGGTGCAGGCCGATGGGAAGACGCAGTGCGTGTACGGCGGCGGCAGCTATCCGGAGGATGACCCCACCGTGGGACTTTACCTGTGCGAGGGGAACCTTCTGGAAAAGGACTGCGGCGATTTGCAGGGCGTCCAGCTGAACGAATATTACCGGGTGCAGGACAAGCAGCTGGTGATGGCGGAGACCGTCATGGAGAGCGCCGACGGGAAATTCTATTGGAGCGAATCCGGCGGCGCGTCCGGCCTGACGTGGACGGAGATCACCGAGGCGGAATACAATCGGATTCGGGAATCCTACGTCCGGGTGGGCGTGCCCCAGAATCCCCTCCCGGAGAACGTCCAGGGCGTCCGGGAGGAGGAAGAAGGCATCCTTCTGGAAGTGATTCAGAATCAGAGAACGTTCTTCTCCGAGGAATACCTCGACTGTACATTAGAGGAATATTGCCAGAAGGCCGGTGAGGAGCTGGGCTTCGACGTCTCTGTCACCCGGTACGCCTTTGTCGATATGGATGGAGACGGCGTCCGGGAGGCGGTCGTTGACTTCCAATACGGGGAAAACAGTCAGGTCATGTGTATTGTTATGAAGTACGTCAGCAAATTCTCTATGGTGGACGGCAGGGAATTCTATCACCGGCAGCTGTCGAATATCAAGGAAGACGGAAGCTTTGCCTACTCCGGCGGCGGAGACAATGACGGCTGGGCAAAACTGCACTGGAACTGGCTTACCTATCAGTGGGAGACAAGACAGGCAGGAGACGGCGAAGGCAAAACCGATATTCAGTGGCAAACCTATCCGGCAGCTCAGTAAGAGCGGAAAGGGAACACAATGAAAAAGAAAATTTGTCTTATGCTGGCGGTGATGCTGCTGCTTCTTTCCGCCTGCGGCGGAAAGAAGGCGCCGGAGACCACGGCGCAGGAACCGAGTACGGCTGCCACGGAAAGCACCCCTGTGGAAACGGCGGCAGAACCCACCCAGCCGGAAACCGCCGTCCCCGACCGGAACGACGCTGCCTGCAGCGCGTTCCAGCGGGCGCTCCGGACTGTCCATGACGATCTGCGCTGGCCGGAACTGCCCGACTCGGGGAATATTGAAGTGTGGGAATCGGGTACGATTGAAGACGAACAATTTGCCGTTACGGATGTGGACGGAGACGGGGAGGAAGAACTGCTGGTTTCCGTATCCAACACCTACACGGTGGGAATGTGTGAGATCATCTATGGCTATGACCCCCAAACCGACGGCGTGCGGATTGAGTCCCACAGTTATGTGGGAGTGACCCATTATCCCGGTATGCTCAAGGTGGAGGCGTCCCACAATCAGGGGTATGCGGGGGATGTCCTCTGGCCTTACGCCATTGCGTATTATGACGAAGCGGAGGATAGCTATAAAGACGCCTTCTATGTGGACGCATGGTGCAAGGATATCACCGACTACGATTCCTATACGGAAACGCCCTACCCGGATGACATTGACACCGAGCATGACGGCTATGTCTACCTGATAACGGAAAACGGAGAGCGGCGGTTCATGAACAGGGCGGACTATGAGAAATGGGAAGCGGGGATATTCACCAATAAGGAACCCCTGACCATTCCGTGGCAGAAGATCACGACAGCGAATATTGATGCACTTGTAAAATAACCAAAAATCAAATCAAGGGGCAAGCCCGGAATGTGAAAATGTAACATTCCGGGCTTGTGTTTTTTCGGGAAATCTTTTATAATCAAATCAACAATGCGAATGGAGGGCTGAGCATGGAAAAGCATCAGGTGTTGACCGTTCTGGTGGCGGACGATGAGCCGGAGCTGCTGGGCGCCGTCTGCCAGCTGATCGACTGGGAATCTCTGGGCTTCCGCCTTGTGGGACGCGCCGGGAACGGGCTGGACGCGCTGCAGCTGGTGGAAGCGCTTCAGCCGGATTTCCTGCTGACGGATATCCGGATGCCGTTTATTTCCGGGACGGCGCTCACCAGACAGGCGAAGGCCGTCCAGCCGCTGCTGCAAGTGGCTTTCTTAAGCGGCTACGACGATTTTGAGTACGCCAAGGCCGGGATCGAGGACGAGATCGTGGCCTACCTTCTCAAGCCCATCAGCATGGCGGAGCTGACGGAGGAGCTGCGGAAAATCCACGACAAAATCGAAAAGCGCCTTGCCAGCCTGACCCGCCCCCAGGGCGGCGCGGAGGCGCTGCGGATGGTCACGGCCACGATGCTTTTGGACGAGTACGCCCGTCCGGAGCCGTCCGCCGCGGCGGAATCCCTGCGAAGCGCCGGAATGGAAATCCGTGGGGACGAGCATATCGTGGTGGCGGCGTTCAGCCTGCCCGACGGGGCGCACCCGGAGCTGCTTCCCATGGCGGAGCGGATTTTCTCCCGGGCGTTTTCCTGCTGCGGATTTTCCAGCGGCGACCGGGCGGTGCTTCTGCTGGCCTCCGGCAACGGGTTCGGGCGGCTGTATGCTTCCCTGGACGAGCTGCGGCAGGCCACCCGCCGCGCTTTGGGCGCCGAAGCGCTGGCGGGCTTAAGCAAGGAGTACGCCTCTCTCGGCGAGGGACACGCCGCTTACTTAGAAGCCATGGAAGCCCTGAAAATCGCCCGCAGAGGCGGCGGACTGTACGCCGCCGGTGGCTGGGACGACATGGCCATGCTCTGCGCCCGGGCGCTGAAGATCATCGAGAAGGAATACATGGACGAGGAGCTGTCGCTGCAATCCGTCAGCGAGCGGCTGCACATCAGCGCCAATTACCTGGGCGCGAATATCAAAAAATTCTATGGCGACACCTTCATGAACCTGCTGATTCAGAAGCGGATGGATGTGGCGCTGAAGCTGCTGTGGGGCGGCAGCAGCCGCATTGCCGAGGTGTCCCGCCGCTGCGGCTACGCCGACCAGAGCTATTTCGGCTACTGCTTCAAAAAATACTACGGCAAATCCCCGGCGCGGATGCGTCAGGAGCAGAAAGAGGCCAACGCATGAAGAAAAAGGGACTCAGCATGAATCTCATCATGGCGCTCACGCTTACGGCGGTTGCGGTGAGTGTGCTGCTGTGCGCCAATCTGGTCTTCATGCAGACCTATCGCCGGACGCTGCTGCGCAACGCCGAGACCACCAGCCGTCAGGCCATCGCACAGGCCGGCAGCACCATGAATGAATATTTGGAGGACATGAACGACGCGGTGACGCTGCTGACCGGCTACTTAGACCTGCCGGCGGAGGAACGGGAAGCCCGGTTCGAGGCGTTTCTGGAAATCCGCGCCGATGTGGTGGCCGTCACCACCTACGACGCGGAGGGGGAAATGCGCAACTGCTACAGCCTTGGCCGCCGTCTGCGGGAAGATATCCTGCAAAACCTTTCCTTTGACCCGGACAAGCGGGAGCTTTACGAGACGGGCTTCATTTCCGCGCCCCACGTGATGTCGATTTTTGTGGAGGACTACCCATGGGTCGTGACCATCATCCGCCCTGCCACCACCGGGGAGGGGGAGCGGTACATCGCCGTGGACGTGAGCTGCTCCAATATTTCCACCTATATCAGCGGCGTGGGTATCGGCCAGCGGGGCTACTGCTTCCTTGAGGACACGGAGGGAAACCTCGTTTACCACCCCCAGCAGCAGCTCATTTACTCCGAGCTGAAAAGCGAGAATACCGACCTGACGGCCTCTCTCCCGGACGGGACGCACGTGGAGGGGAGCACCATCTACACCGTCCAGACGCTGGAAAACGGCATTTGGCGGGTCGTAGGCGTCAGCTCGTTTCAGGAGCTGATTACCGACGCCCTGCGGGAGATCATGCGCATTACCTTCATCGGCGCACTGTTTATTCTGGCTGCGGCGGTGCTGCTGAGCCTGATGCTTTCCCGGGTGCTGTCCAGTCCCATTCACGATCTGATCGTCGCCATGCAGAGCTTTGAGAAAACCGGCGAGGGCTTTTCCTATGAACCCGTCACCGGCGTCCGGGAGGTGGAGAACCTGTCGGCGTCCTTTGACCACATGGTCAAAAAGATTCAGAAGCTCATGGCCACGGTGCGCAGTGAGGAAGTCAACCTGCGCAAGACGGAGCTGAAAGCCCTACAGGCGCAGATCAACCCCCACTTTCTCTACAATACGCTGGATTCCATTTCGTGGATGTGCGAGCAGGGGAAGAACGCGGAAGCCGTGGTGATGGTCAACGCGCTGGCGCGGCTGTTCCGCATCAGCATCAGCAAGGGCCACGAGCTGATCCCCATTCGCAGCGAGGTGCAGCACGCCCAGAGCTATCTGCAAATCCAGAGCGTGCGCTACAAGGAGCAGTTTTCCTACCACTTCGACGTGGAGGAAGACTGCACGGAGTATCTCTGCAACAAGATCACCCTCCAGCCCATCATCGAAAACGCCATCTACCACGGCGTCAACGGTCTGGTGGACGAGGGACATATTGAGATCCGTGTCCGCGCCGACGGGGAGGACGTCCTCTTTACGGTGGAGGACAACGGCGTGGGCATGGAGCCGGAGCAGATCGAGGAAATTTTCCGCCGGAAGCCCGACGGAAAGTCCGGCATCGGCATCAAGAATGTCAACGACCGGCTGAAAATCTGGTTCGGCGACGCCTATGGCATCACCATCGAAAGCGTCCCGGACGAGGGAACGAAGGTAACGGTGCGGATGCCGAAGGTGCGGGAGGAGGTGGAGCATGAAAAGCATTAAGTGGATCGCTGTTTTCCTGGCGCTGCTGGTGTGCCTTTCCGGCTGCGCCGGTACGCATCAGAGCGGCGGGTCGTACAATATCTATCTGATCGCCAAATCCTCCACCACGGAGTTCTGGAAAGCGGTTTTTTCCGGGGCAAACGCCGCAAAATCCGAGTATAACGTGCATCTGACCATCCTCGCCCCGGACACGGAGGAGGATTTTGAAGCACAGAACGACTACATCCGGCAGGCCGTGGCCGACGGGGCGGACGCCATCGTCTTCTCCGCCATCAGCTACACGGAAAACGCCGCCGCCATCGACGAAGCCGTGGCCGCGGGCGTCCGGGTGGTGGTCATTGACAGCGATGTGGATTCCAAAGGCGTTTCCGTGCGCATCGGGACGGACAATGTGGCGGCCGGGCGCATGAGCGGGGAGGCCGCGCTGAAAACGGCGCAGAAGAAAATCGTTGTGGGCATTGTCAACGCCTACGCCGAGACCCAGAACTGCCGGGAGCGGGAGCAGGGCTTCCGGGAGGTGCTGCTTGGGGACAGCCGGGTCAAGGGCATTTACGCCGTCAATGTTTCCACCGATGCCCTGGAAGCCCGTCTGGCGGCGGAGAAGCTGCTGCGGGAGCATCCGGAGATCAACGTGCTGATCGGCTTCAACGAGCCGCTGGCCGTGGGCGTGGCTCAGGCGGTGGACTCCCTGGGGCTGACGGGTCAGGTGCACGCCGTGTCCTTCGACAGCAACGTCAACTGCATCGAGCTGCTGCAAACGGGGGCGGTGGCCGCTCTGGTGGTGCAGAATTCCTACGCCATGGGGTATCTGGGCGTAGAAAAGGCGTGGCAGGTTTTGCAGGGGGAAAAATTCGATTCCACGGCGCTCATCGACACCGCGACCACCATCGTCACCAAAGAAAATATGTTTACCATGGAGAGCCAGAAGGCCATGTTTTCTTTCGGTTGATCGGCGTACTTGCAATTTTTACCGTTTCTTAGGGCTTTTTGCACAAAAACACGGCGCGTTTTTTGGAGGCGGCAAAATTTTTTGAGAAAATCCGCGAGGAAAAATGACTGTGAAAAAAATCCGTATCTGATACAATATAGTCACGGTGAAGCCAACCCGGCGAAACCAAAAAATGAATTTTATGGAGGAAAAAAGCAATGAAAAAGGCACTTGCATTGCTGCTCGCGCTTGTCATGGTAGTCGCCATGGCCGCCTGCGGCTCCAAGACCACCACCCCCAGCACTAACGCCGCTACCACCCCCGCCCCCGCAGGGAACGAGACCGAGGCTCAGGTCGAAGCTTCCGAGCTGAAGGTCGGCGTGTTCTACTACACCTTCGCCGACACCTACATTTCCAGCGTCCGTACCGCTCTGGATGCACAGCTGGACAGTCTGGGCGTTACCTACAACAACTTCGACGGCAACAACAACCAGACCACCCAGAACGAGCAGATCCAGACCGCTGTCACCGACGGCTACAACCTGCTGGTCGTCAACATGGTCACTTCCGGCTCCCCCGACGTTGCCAACGAGATCATCTCTCTGGCGAACGGCACCCCCGTTATCTTCTTCAACCGCGCCATCGAGGCTGACGGCGAGGAAGGCACCGTCCTGAACGCCAACACCAACATCTGCTTCATCGGCACCGACGCTCCCGAAGCCGGTCACCTGCAGGGCAAGATGGTCGGCGAGTACCTGCTGGCCAACTGGGATACCGTTGACCTGAATGGCGACGGCAAGATCTCCTATGCCATGTTCAAGGGCGACGAGGCCAACGTGGAAGCCATCTACCGCACCCAGTTCGGTGTTGAGGATGCCGACGCCGTCCTGACCGCTGCCGGCAAGCCCGCTCTGGAGTACTTCGACGCCTCCAACGCCTCCAAGTACCAGGTGGATCTGGGCGGCGCATGGAGCGCACAGGCTGCTCTGGACTACATGAACACCAACCTGTCCCAGTACAACGAGGCCAACGGCAACATGATCGAGCTGATCATCTGCAACAACGACAACATGGCTGAAGGCGCTATCTCCGCTCTGGAGGCTGCCGGCTACAACACCGGCGCCGAGGGCGCGACCACCATCCCCGTGTTCGGTGTTGACGCTACCGACGCTGCCAAGGAGCTGATCGCTGCCGGCAAGATGACCGGTACTGTCAAGCAGGATGCCGAGGGCATGGCCGTCGCCATCGCCGATGTCGTCAAGGCTACCGGTGAAGGCACCGCCATGGCTGACGCCGTCGCTGCCACCGCCGGCACCAACGCCGAGATGTACTCCATCGCCGACGGCATTGCCAACAAGCTGTTCGTCGCCTACGCTGCCTACACCAAGTAAGTTATAAACCCAAAAAGGGCAGCCGCTGCTGTGTCGGCGGCTGCCCTTCACAGCTAAGCATGCTAGCGAAAAAGGAGGGGAATCCAGGTGGAGCAAACCGTACTGCTCCGGATGACGGATATCACAAAAACCTTTCCCGGCGTAAAAGCGCTGGATCATGTCAGCCTGGAAGTCAAGGCGGGCACCGTACACGCGCTGATGGGCGAGAACGGCGCCGGCAAATCCACGCTGATGAAATGCCTGTTCGGCATTTACAGCAAGGACAGCGGCCATATTTATCTGGAAGGCCGCGAGGTCAATTTCACCAGCTCCAAGGAGGCGCTGAACAACGGTGTCGCCATGGTTCACCAGGAGCTGAATCAGGCGCTCAAGCGGACTGTCATGGACAACCTGTGGCTGGGGCGCTATCCCAAGATCGCGGGCTTTATTGTGGACGAACACAAAATGCTACGCGATACCAAAGCGATTTTTGAAGAGCTCGGCATCGACGTCGACCCCCACCGGGTCATGGGTACGATGCCGGTTTCCCAGCGTCAAATGGTGGAGATCGCAAAGGCCGTCTCCTATCACTCGAAAGTCATCGTATTTGATGAACCCACGTCCTCACTGACCGAGGAAGAGGTTGAGCATCTGTTCAGGATCATCAACATGCTCCGCGACCGCGGCATGGGCATCATCTATATTTCCCATAAAATGGCGGAGATCAAGCGCATCTCTGACGAGATCACCGTCATGCGCGACGGCCAGCTGGTGGCGACCCGTCCGGCATCCGAGCTGGAGATGAACGACATCATCCGTCTGATGGTCGGCCGTGAGCTTGGCAACCAGTTCCCCCCGAAGACCAACAAGCCCGGCGAGGTCTATCTGGAAGTGGAGCACCTGACGGGACTGTACAATAACCTGCGGGACGTTTCCTTCACCGCCCGGCGGGGCGAGATCGTGGGTCTCGCGGGTCTGGACGGCAGCGGCCGGACGGAGACGCTGGAAACCATGTTCGGCGTCGCCACCCGCAAGAGCGGCCGCATTCTGCTGGACGGCAAGGAGTGCAAGAATCTGAATCCCCGGCAGTCCATCAAGAACAACTTTGCCCTGCTCACCGAGGAGCGCCGGGCGACGGGTATTTTCGGAATCCTGGACATCCGGGAAAATTCCGTCATTTCCAGTCTGGACAGGCACAAGCGGGCGGGCTTTGTCCTCAGCGACAAGTCCATGAAGAAGGACACCCAGTGGTCCATCGACGCAATGCACACCAAGACGCCCTCTCAGGAGACGAAAATCCGCAGCCTGTCCGGCGGCAACCAGCAGAAGGTCATCATCGGCCGCTGGCTGCTCACCGAGCCGGACGTGCTGCTGCTTGACGAGCCGACACGCGGCATCGACGTCGGCGCGAAATACGAGATTTACCAGCTGATCCTCGATCTGGCGAACAAAGGCAAGACGGTCATCATGGTTTCGTCCGAAATGCCCGAGCTGCTGGGCGTGTGCGACCGGATTCTCGTCATGTCCGGCGGACGGCTGGCCGGTGAAGTCGATGCAAAGACAGCAACGCAGGAAGACATCATGCGTCTTGCGGCGAAGTATGTATAAGGAGGCAGCGGTATGGCAAATCCAGTCAAACAGCTTCAGAGAAAGAGTGAAGAATACCAGAGGCTAGACAAGGCGGATCGCCGCCGGTTCTGGTCGGACGGCATTCTGAATAACGCGCTGTATATTCTGATGGTCATTTTCATCGTCTATACGGCAATCAAGAATAAGAACTTCCTGTCCGCGGGTTCCATCGCGAACATCGTTTCCCTGGTGGCGGCGTCATTGCCCATGGCGCTGGGCATCGCCGGCTGTATCGTCCTGACCGGTACCGACCTGTCCGGCGGACGTGTGGTCGGCCTGACCGCAGCTGTCGCGGGCGCGCTGCTGCAGGATCGCACCATCTCCCGGAAGCTTTTCTCCAACCTCCCGGCCATTACCCCGGGTTGGATTCTGCTGACGGTTCTCATTGTCGTCGCCATCGGCGCGCTGATCGGTATGGTGAACGGCTTCTTCGTAGCCAAGTTCAGCCTGCACCCCTTCATCGTGACGCTGGCCACCCAGCTCATTACTTACGGCCTGATCCTGATCTTCTTCATGCTCAACGGCAACAACGGCCAGCCCGTTTCCGGCCTGTCTCAGGAGTATAAGAGCGTGGTCTCCGCACCCATGATCCAGTTCACCACCGGCTCCGGCGCGAAAATTTCCATTCCGTGGTATGTGCTGTACGCCGTGATTTTTGTGGCGCTGATGTGGTTCATCTGGAACAAGACCGCCTTCGGCAAGAACATGTTCGCCGTCGGCTCCAACGCCGACGCTGCCAAGGTCTCCGGCGTCAACGTGTTCTGGACGACCGTAATGGTCCACACCCTGGCCGGTGCGATGTACGGCGTTACGGGCTTCATTGAGGGCGCCCGCATCAGCTCCATCACCCAGTCGGCGGGCCTTAACTACGAGTGCGACGCCATCGCGGCCTGCGTCATCGGCGGTGTTTCCTTCGTCGGCGGCACCGGCAAGATCAGCGGCATTGTGCTGGGCGTGTTCGTGCTGCGTATCATCTTCGTTGCACTGTCCATGCTGGGCATCGACCCCTCCATGCAGTACATCATCAAGGGCGGCATCATCCTGGCGGCCTGCTCGCTGGATATGCGGAAATATCTTGCCAAGAAGTAAACCATGTATTACAATAGCGGCAGATGAAGGTCATCTGCCGCTATTGTGGAGAAAAGAGGCGGTATAAATGAAAACGATTCTGGTACTTGGCGGCGCGGGCTACATTGGCAGCCACACCGTGTATGAACTCATTGACAACGGCTACGACGTGGTCGTGGCCGATAATCTGGAAACCGGCTTCCGCAAGGCGGTGCATCCGAAGGCCAGATTTTATCAGGGCGATATCCGCAGTAAGGAATTCTGCGACCATGTGTTTTCCTCCGAGAAGATCGACGCGGTCATCCACTTCGCGGCGAATTCTCAGGTGGGCGAGAGTATGGTCAATCCCCTGAAATACTACGATAACAATCTGGGCGGCACCCGGACGATGCTGCAATCCATGATCGAGCATGGGGTAAAGTACATCGTCTTTTCCTCCACGGCGGCGACCTACGGCGAGCCGGAGCATGTGCCGATTCTGGAGACCGACCCCACCCACCCGACGAACTGCTACGGCGAGACGAAGCTCTCCATGGAGCGGATGTTCTACTGGGCGTCCGTTGCCCACGGCATCCGGTTTGTGGCGCTGCGCTACTTCAACGCCTGCGGCGCGCATATGTCCGGTAAGATCGGCGAGGCGCATGACCCGGAGACCCACCTGATCCCCATTATTTTGCAGGTCCCCAACGGACGGCGGGACCATGTGTCGATTTACGGCGACGACTATCCCACCCGGGACGGCACCTGCGTCCGGGATTACATCCACGTCACTGACCTTGCTTCCGCCCACATTCTGGCGGCGGAGTACCTGATGAACGGCGGGGAAAACAACGTCTTCAATCTGGGCAACGGCGTGGGCTTCACGGTGAAGGAGATCATCGACACGGCGGAAAAGGTTGTGGGCAAGCCCATCAAGTGCGAGATGGCCCCCCGCCGCGCGGGCGACCCGGCGCAGCTGGTGGCGTCCAGCGAAAAGGCGAAGACCGTGCTTGGCTGGAAGCCGAAATATGACGACATTGAGACCATCATTGGTTCCGCATGGAACTGGCACAAGGAGCATCCCCATGGCTATGACGACTGAAACTGTTTGGGCGGCGCTGGATGCGCTGCTGGATTACGCGAAAAACTGCGGCCTTCTCCACCCGCTGGACGAGACGTTCGCACGGAATACCCTTCTTTCTGAACTGCGGTTGGAGAGTTACGAAAAGCAGGAGCAGCGCTTTGATTTCCCGGAGTGCCTGAATCTGCTGTGCGATTACGCCGCCCAGCAGGGGATGATCGCGGATACCATCGCCGAACGCGACCTGTTCGACACGAAGCTCATGGGCTTCCTGACGCCCCGCCCGTCGGAGGTGGTGCGGGAATTCCGGTCGCGGTATACCCAGTCTCCCAAGGCGGCGACGGACTACTTCTACACCCTCAGTCAGGACTGCAACTACATCCGCCGCGACCGCATCGCGAAGGACGAGCGCTGGACGGCGGAGACCAAATACGGGAAGCTGGAGATCTCCATCAACCTGTCCAAGCCCGAGAAAGACCCCCGGGACATCGCGGCGGCGAAGCTGAAAAAGGCGTCCGGTTACCCCAAGTGTCTGCTCTGCCCCGAAAACGTGGGCTATGCGGGAACCATTTCCCACCCGGCACGGCAGAATCTGCGGGTTATGCCGGTAATGGTGAACGGCCAGCTCTGGGGCTTCCAGTATTCGCCCTACGTTTATTATAATGAGCACTGCATCGTCATGAACGCCCGGCACACGCCCATGGTCATTGACCGGGGAGTGTTTGATAAGCTGTTTTCCTTTGTGGAGCAGTTCCCCCACTATTTCCTTGGGTCGAACGCGGACCTGCCCATTGTGGGCGGCAGCATATTGTCCCACGAACATTTTCAGGGCGGCCACCACACCTTCCCCATGGAAAAGGCGGAGAAGGAATTCGGCTTCGAGGTTCCCGGCTTTGACGACGTGGACTGCTGTGTGGTGAGATACCCGATGACGGTGCTTCGCCTGAATTCTCAGAACAAAGGCCACCTCTGTGATCTGGCGGGCAAGATCCTCGCCAAGTGGCGCACCTACAGCGACCCGGCGGCCATGGTTTTCGCGGAGACCGACGGCGAGCCCCACAATACCATCACCCCCATCGCCCGTATGCGGGAGGAGCGGTATGAGCTGGATCTGGTCCTGCGGAACAACCTGACGACGAAAGAGCATCCCATGGGGCTGTACCACCCCCACGAGGAACTCCACCACATCAAGAAAGAGAACATCGGCCTGATCGAGGTCATGGGTCTTGCCGTTCTTCCCGGCAGACTGAAAAAGGAAATGGCCGATCTGCGGGAAGCCCTGCTGAATGGGGAAAACCTGCACGTAAGCGAGGAGCTTTCCAAGCACGCCGATTGGGCGGATGCGTTCATGGCGCGTCATCCGGAATTCAATGCCGAAAACGCCGAGGCGATCATTCAGTATGAGATCGGTCAGGTGTTTGCCCGGGTTCTGGAGTGCGCGGGCGTTTACAAGTGTACCGAATCGGGCAGAGCTGCCCTGAAACGATTTTTGACGGAGGTTCAAAATGGCTGACACCTATCATTTTTCCGCCCCCGGCCGCACGGAGATCGGCGGCAACCACACCGACCATCAGCACGGCTGTGTGCTGGCGGCAGCAGTTGACATGGAGACCACGGCGGAGGTCACCCTGACCGGCACGAACATCATCCGCGTGGATTCCGAGGGCTACAAGCCTGTGGAGATCGACCTGAACGATCTGGATGCCAGAGAGTCCGAGAAGAACACCACGGCGGCGCTGATCCGCGGCGTAGCGGCGGCGTTTGCCCGGCGGGGGTACAAGCTGAGCGGCTTTGAAGCCAAGGTCAGGTCTACCGTCCTGCCCGGCTCCGGCCTGTCCAGCTCCGCGGCCTTTGAGGTGCTGATCGGCCGTATCCTGAACGGCCTGTTTGCGGGCGGCGCGGTTTCCGCCATTGAAATTGCCCAGATCGGCCAGTACGCCGAAAACGTCTACTACGGCAAGCCCTCCGGCCTGATGGATCAGATGGCTTCCAGCGTGGGCGGACTGGTGTACATCGATTTTGCCGACCCGAAAAACCCCATTGTGGAAAAGGTGGACTACGATTTCGCCCACAGCGGCTATACCCTCTGCACCATCGATTCCGGTGCGGATCATGCCGACCTGACGGACGAGTACGCGGCCATGCCCGTGGAAATGAAGGCGGTGGCGGCGTTCTTCGGTAAGGAAGTCCTCCACGATGTGGACGAGGCGGCGTTCTACAGGCACATCGCTGAAGTCCGCAAGGTCACCGGCGACCGGGCAGTGCTCAGAGCTATCCACTTCTTCAACGAGAACCGCCGGGTGAAGTCCCAGGTGCGTGCGCTGAAGGACGGCGACTTTGACGCGTTCCTGCACCTCGTCAACGCTTCCGGCATGGCGTCCTGGACGCTGCTGCAGAACGTGACCCCGGCGGGCTACATCCAGAAGCAGGATATGGCGTTCACCATCGCACTGTGCCAGCAGCTGCTGGAGGGCGAGGGCGCTGTCCGTATCCACGGCGGCGGCTTTGCCGGTACGGCGCTGGCGTTTGTCCCCAATGACAGGTTTGCACGCTTCAAGGCCTGCGTCGAGCATGTTCTGGGAGAGGGCCACTGCCACAAGCTGACAATTCAATGAGTGCGCAAAAAATCGGATATTCCGGCGGGGAAGCGGCGGCGCTTCCCCGCCGCTTTCTGCCATGGGCGGTCGTTTTCAAGCAAAAAATTTTTTACATTTTTGTGAATAATTTCCCAAAAAGCACCTTTTCTCCACAATTTTAAGGGAAATAGCAAAAATCCCCCCCTGGGGGATGAAAAAAACACGTGAAATGTGTCAAATTGCACGATTGACAACTGCACGCTAAATGAGTACAATACTATCGATACACTATGACCTATCGTAGGGTACGCACAGGCTTTTCAAAGAATCGAATGATTAGGAGGAAATCACTTTGAAGGATTGGGCTTATTTGACAACTGTTGAGGAGATGGAGCAAGCTACCAACTCTCTGCTGGAAAACGGCAGCAAGGTTGGCGCTGACTCCTGGCAGCAGCGGGTCAAGAACCAGACCCCCCATTGCGGCTTCGGCGAATCCGGCACTTGCTGCCGTATCTGCTCCATGGGCCCGTGCCGCATCACCAAGAAGGCCCCCCGGGGCATCTGCGGCTGCGACGTACATGGTATCGTCGGCCGTAACTATCTGCGGTTCACCGCCGGCGGCTCTGCTACGCACTCCGACCATGGCCGCGAGATCATGCACACCCTGTACCAGACCAAGGAAGGCGGCAACTATCAGGTCAAGGACCCTGAGAAGCTGATCCGCATCGCCAAGGAGTGGGGCGTAGAGACCGAAGGTAAGGACATCTACGATCTGGCCCATGAAATGGCCGAGATCGGCCTGCTGGAGTACGGCAAGCCCTTCGGCGTACAGCGCTTCCTGAAGCGTGCCCCTGAGCATACCCAGAAGCTGTGGCATGAAGCCGGTATCGAACCCCGCGCCATCGACCGGGAAGTCTCCACCGCGCTGCACATGACCCACATGGGCTGCTCTTCTCTGCCCGAAGCTCTGATCCGTCAGGCTCTGCGCGCCGGTCTGTCCGACGGCTGGGGCGGCTCCATGATGGGCACCGAGTTCTCCGACGTTATGTTCGGCACTCCCAAGCCCATTGACACCACCGCCAACATCGGCGTCATGGAGAAGGACAATGTCAACATCGTTGTTCACGGCCATGATCCCAGCCTGTCCGAAATGGTCGTTTACTATGCCAACGACCCCGAGATGATCGCTTATGCCAAGTCCGTGGGCGCCAAGGGCATCACCGTTTCCGGTGTGTGCTGCACCTCCAACGAAGTCACCATGCGTCACGGCATCCCCATGGCCGGTAACTTCCTGAATCAGGAGAACGTGGTTCTGACCGGCGCCTGCGAGGCCATTGTCGTGGACGTGCAGTGCATCTTCCCCGCTCTGGGCCCCCTGAGCAAGTGCTTCCATACCAAGTTCATCACCACCTCTCCCATCGCCCGGATGCCCGACTCCGAGTTCATCCAGTTCCATGCCGAGACCGCCGGTGAGAACGCCAAGGCCATTGTCAAGATGGCGATCGACAACTTCAAGAACCGCAAGCCCGAGCTGGTCAACATCCCCAGCATGAAGCAGAATGCCCGTGTCGGCTACTCTGTGGAAGCCATCAAGAAGGTTCTCGACGGCGTCGCCAACTCTCAGGTGGACGAGTTCGGCACCACCAAGCCTCTGATCGAATGTGTGCATTCCGGCGTTCTGCGCGGCGCTGTGGCCATGGTCGGCTGCAACAACCCCAAGGTTCGTCCCGACACCGCTCACATTGAGCTGATGAAGAAGCTGCTGGAAAACGACATCATCCTGATCGTCTCCGGCTGCTCCGCCCAGGCTGCCGCCAAGGCCGGTCTGATGGATCCCGAAAAGGCCAAGGACTACTGCGGCGCAGGTCTGAAGCGCGTCTGCGAGCTGGCCGGTATCCCGCCTGTCCTGCACATGGGCTCCTGCGTGGATATTTCCCGTATGATGATCCTGGCTTCCGATATCGCCAAGGACTGGGGCATCAACATTTCTCAGGTTCCCGTCGTGGGCTGCGCTCCCGAATGGATGTCCGAGAAGGCCGTCTCCATCGGCAACTACGTCGTGGCGACCGGCATCGAGACCTTCCTGGGCGTTGACCCCTACACCAAGGGCTCCGAGGAAGTCACCGCGCTGCTTCAGGGCGAGCATGGCGTCAAGGACTGGGTCGAGGCCAAGTTCGTCGTGGAAACCGACATTGAGAAGCTGGGCGACAAGATGATCGAGTGCATCGAGGCCAAGCGCGCCGCACTGGGCATCTAAGGAGCCTGCGTCACCCGAACAAAAAGCGATTTGAATTCGGGATAACTTTTACTTACGAGGTCTTTTTCCAATGAAACTAGCGATTACCGGCAAGGGCGGCGTGGGAAAGACCACGCTGGCCTCCACGCTGGCGCGGCTCTACGCCGACGAGGGACGTACCGTTCTGGCCGCCGACGTGGACCCTGACGCCAATCTGGGACTGGCTCTTGGACTGAGCCAGGAGGAAGTGGACGCCATCGTCCCCATCTCCAAAATGCGCACTCTGGTGGAGGAGCGCACCGGCGCCAATGCCGCCAATAAGTTCTTCAAGCTGAACCCTTATGTGGCGGACATTCCGGACACCTTCTCCAAAGAGATCAACGGTGTCAAGCTGCTGGTCATGGGTACCGTGGATGTGGGCGGCAGCGGCTGCGTCTGCCCCGAGCACGTGATGCTGAAGGCCATCCTCTCTGCGCTGACCTATCGGAAGAACGATGTGGTCATCATGGATATGGAAGCGGGTCTGGAGCACTTAGGACGGGGAACGGCAGCCAACATGGATCAGTTCATCGTGGTGATCGAGCCCGGCGCGAGATCGGTGCAGACCTACCACAACGTCAAGCGTCTGGCAAAGGATCTGGGCATTACCCGCGTTCGGGTGGTGGCAAACAAGATCCGGGACGACGGCGACGAGGAATTCATCCGCTCCGCCATTCCGGCGGAAGACCTGCTGGGCTTCATCCACTACAACCCTGACATCATAGACGCCGACCGGCAGGGGAAATCCCCCTATGATTTCAGTCCTGCGGCAATCGAAGAAATTCGGAAAATCAAAGCGATATTGGATCGTGATGAATCTTAAATTAGGAGGAAATACCGTGACACTTTTTGAAAGAGTTTTTGGCGGCAACGACTACAACTACGCCCGTACTGTAGCCGCCATTGATGAGGCCATCGCTGCTTACGGCGAAAGCGAGCCTGTATCTTTCCCCGGCACCGCTTACAGCCTGCCCTGTTACTACGGCGTCACCGGCGTGAAGATCACCACTCTGGGTGAGATGAAGGCCGCCATGGACACCATCAAGTCCAAGATGACCCGCAACAACCGCCTCCACGACGCCTTTGAAAGCGGCATTGCATCCGCTCTGTGCGCCGAGTTTTTGGAAGCGCTGAAGTACCTGCACGGCGCGGAGCCTTATGCCGAGCCGGAAATGGGCCACCTGACCGACGCCTTCGTCCGTAATCTGGGCGTGCCGCTGGTCACCGGCGACATCCCCGGCGTTGCCGTTATCATCGGCGGCGCGGAAGACCCCGCCGAGACTGTGGCTCTGGCCAAGTCCTATCAGGCGCAGGGTATTCTGGTCACCCTCACCGGCGACTCCATCAAGCACTGCTTCGACGCCGGCATGAAGCTGGGCGAGAACGTCCGCGTGGTGCCTCTGGGCTACGAAATGCAGTCCGTTATCCACGTTGTCTCCGTGGCCGTCCGTGCCGCGCTGATCTTCGGCAACGTGACCCCCGGCGACTTCGCCTCTCTGGCCAAGTACACCATGGACCGCGTCAAGGCGTTTGTCAACGCTTACAAGCCCCTGTCCGATGAGATCGTCTCCTACGGCGCCGGCGCTATCTGCCTTGGCTTCCCCGTTATCTCCAACGAGACCGAGAACATGTTCCGTGTTCCCAAGTCCCTGATCCAGCAGCTGGATACTTCCAAGTGGAACGCCACCTCTCTGGAGGCTCGCGACATCAAGCTGAAGATCACCAACATCGACATCCCCGTGGCCTTCGCCACCGCTTTCGAGGGCGAGATCATCCGCCGCGGCGACATGCAGGTGGAAGTGGACGGCTCCCGCGTGGACTGCTTCGAGCTGGTGCAGACCCGGGACGCTTCCGAGGTGGAAGACCACAAGATCGTTGTGGACGGCCCCGAGATTGACGAGATCCCCGTCGGCTCCAAGATCTCCCTGAGCTACACCGTGGAAGTCGCCGGCAAGGCCATGCAGCCCGACTTCGAGTCCGTCATGGAGCGTAAGATCCACTCCTGGATCAACTGCATCGAGGGCGTTATGCACACCGGCCAGCGCGACATGATCCGTATCCGTATTTCCAAGGCCGACTTTGAGGCCGGCTTCAAGTTCAAGCATCTGGGCGAGGTGCTGTACGCCAAGGTCAAGAGCGAGTTCGAGGCTGTCGTTGACAAGTGCCAGGTCACCATCGTGGTCAATCCCGAGAAGAACGCCGCTCTCCGCGCCGCTGCCAACGAAGTGTTTGACAAGCGTGACGCCCGTCTGGCCTCCATGACCGACGAGTCCGTGGATCAGTACTACACCTGCATCATGTGTCAGGCTTTCTCCCCCAGCCATGTGTGCATCGTCACTCCCGAGCGTCTGGGTCTGTGCGGCGCCGTTTCCTGGCTGGACGCCAAGGCCACCAAGGAGCTGGACCCTGCCGGTCCCTGCCAGCCCATCCTCAAGGAAGGCTGCACCGACGAGAAGCTGGGCCGCTACGCCAGCGTGGACGAGGCCGTCAACAAGTACAGCCATGGCGCTCTGGAGCATGTCACCCTGTACTCCCTGTTCCAGGACCCCATGACCTCCTGCGGCTGCTTCGAGTGTATCTGCGGCGTCGAGCCTGTTTCCATGGGCGTCGTCATCACCTGCCGTGAGCACGCGGGCATGACGCCTCTGGGCATGACCTTCTCCGAGATGGCCTCCATGACCGGCGGCGGCGTGCAGACCCCCGGCTTCATGGGTCATGGCAAGCACTTCATTGCTTCCCACAAGTTCATCGCTGCCGAAGGCGGCCCCGGCCGTATCGTCTGGCTGCCCAAGATTCTGAAGGATCAGATGCGTGAGCGTCTGGACAAGACCGCTCTGGAAATGTACGGCGTAGAGAACTTCACCGACATGATCGCCGATGAGACCATCTGCACCGAGGACCCCGAGCAGCTGCTGAACTTCCTGTCCGAGGTGGGTCACCCCGTCCTCAGCATGGAACCCTTCGATATGTAATCTTCCTGAAAATGAGGGAGCGGTTCTGCCGCTCCCTCGTTTTGCATGTGGATGGGCGCCCGGAGAGGGCGCCCGTTCTCTGTTTAGCAGCCGCAGCCGCAGCCGTTGTTATTGTTGTTCTCGCAGCCGTTCCAGCCGCCGCAGTTGCACAGCAGGAGGATCAGAATAACGATCCACCACCAGTTGTTGTTCAGGCAGCCGCACAGACCGTTGTTGTTGCACATAGAAGTTACCTCCGATATCGAATTTTGAGCTTTGCCGCTCATTCCATGGTATTCCGGCGGCGAAAAAATGTGCAGTGGGCGGGTGGGCCGCGAAAAATATCCCGCAGGGCACGGCCGCTGGAGCTCCATATGTGAAAAAATCCCCGGCAGGCTGACGCTGCCGGGGACGGTTATTATTTAGGGTACGGCTCTTTCCTGCCGGTTCGCCCCAGCAGATAGTCGATGCTGACGTGGTAGTAGTCTGCCAAGGTGTGAAGCACCTCCGTTGGGATGTCCCGCTTGCCGGTCTCGTAATTGGAGTAGCAAGCCTGGGTGCAGTGAAGCAGCCGCGCGATATCCTCCTGCTTGAGGTCATGATCCTCCCGCAGATTCCGAATGCGTTCATACATGGCCTACACCTCCCCTGAAATCAAGTATATACAAAACAAAATGTAATATGGGACTGCACAACAAAATGTTATATACCGGCCGGGAAACAGCACAAACCGGTGAAGAAATCCGGCATAATCATCCCCCGCGGACATAGGTTGTACTACGAATCGTTTGGAGGGATGACTATGAAGCGGATGATATGTGTCGCGGCGCTTGTGCTGGCGCTGTGCCAGATTGCGCTGCCGGCGTCGGCGGTGGAGCTGGATGTGGCGGGGAAAAGCGCGGTGCTGATGGATGTTGCCACCGGAACCATTCTGTATGAGTCCAATTCCCATGAGCGCCTTGCCCCCGCCAGCGTGACCAAGGTCATGACCATGCTGCTGATTATGGAAGCGGTGGATTCCGGGAAGATCGCCCTGACAGATATGGTGACGGCTTCCGAAGCTGCCGCCGCCAAGGGAGGCAGCCAGATCTACCTGAAGGCAGGGGAGACCATGTCCGTTTCCGACATGCTCAAGTCCATCGCGGTGTCCTCGGCCAACGACTGTGCCTGCGCCATGGCGGAGCATATCGCGGGAAGCGAAAGCGCCTTCGTCGCCATGATGAACCAGCGGGCGCAGGAGCTGGGGATGAACGACACCAGCTTCGTCAACTGCACCGGTCTGGACGACGGGGCGGATGCCGTGAACCACCGGACTTCCGCCTACGACATCGCCCTTATGTCCCGGCAGCTGCTGAAATACCATCCCCTCATCAAAAACTACACGACCATCTGGATGGACACCGTGCGGGGCGGCACCTTCGGCCTGTCCAACACCAATAAGCTCATCCGCTTCTACTCCGGCGCCACGGGACTGAAAACCGGCTTTACCTCCGGGGCGGGGTACTGCCTGTCGGCGTCGGCGATGCGGGACGGCATGGAGCTGATCGCTGTGGTCATGGGGGCGGAGACAAGCCAGTCCCGGAACGCCGCCTGCAAGTCCCTGCTGGACTACGGCTTCGCCAATTTCGCGGTGGTCAGCCCGGATTTGAGCGACTGTGACAACCAGATCCCGGTGCGGCTGGGGAAAGACGCCGGGGTCAGCGCGGTGCCGGAGGCGGACATGGCGCTGCTCATCGACAAGGCGCAGAAAAGCGGCGTTACCAGCGAGGTGACGCTGGAGCCGACCGTCACGGCTCCCGTCAGCCGGGGTCAGCGTCTGGGGACGCTCACGGTAAAGTCCGGCGATCTGGTGCTGAAAGAAGTCCCGCTGGTAGCGGCGCAGGAAGTGGAGCGCCTGTCCTATGGCGAGATTTACCGGATGGTGCTGATGCGGGCGGCCATGGCAAAGACGAACGCCGAATAAATTGCGGAAATTTCCGAAAAAATGTAAAAAACCTATTTACTTTTCCGCTCCTTTCGTGTATATTTGTCTGCGAACAGAGTAGGAGACCTCGCGTTAAGTGCCATCGGGACGGGGAGTTTGCCCGGCGGACGAAGGAATGTTCCACGATGGGGTCACCGCACCCGCTGTTGCATATGGGATAACCTCCTTTATGTAGCAACGATACTCGGTCGGGCGAATGGTCGCGGCTTTAAGCGTTGCCCTTCCCCACGGGTTATATGTGTCTGCAATCTATCTCCCCTTTCGGCGAAAAGCCGCAAGGGGAGTTTTTGCATACACGATTCCGTAGGGTCAATGCGGGAGCATGGGATCATCGCTGCATGAAAGGAGGACTTTTTATGTCCAGATCACAAAAGAGCAATACCCTGTATTCCCATCCGTTTTCCAAAGCCTACTGGCGTGACGCTGCCGCCGAGCTGAAGGACACCCACATGCTGGTGTTCGCGGCGCTCATGATCGCCCTGCGTCTGGTTATGAAGCAGGTCGCCATCCCCATTACGCCCTTCCTGAAGATCAATACCGCGTTTTTTGTCAATGCGCTGGGTGCCATGGTCTTTGGCCCCGTGATGGCCATGCTGGCCGCCTGCATTACGGACGTGCTGGGCTACGTCATTCGGCCGGAGGGCATGTACTTCCTGCCCTTTATCCTGACGGAAGTCGGCGGCGCCCTGGTTTTCGCCCTGTTCCTGTACCGGGCAAAGGTCACCACCACCCGGGTCATGCTCAGCCGGTTTACCGTCAGTCTGGTCATCAATGTGCTGCTCCAGACCCCCATCATGATGTGGTACTATGCCCTTTACATGGACGGAAAGCAGTACACCCTCGCCATGGTCGTCCCCGGCATGATCAAGAACATTTTCATGTTCCCCATTGAGTCCGTACTGCTGGCGCTGTTTCTGGGCGTGATGCTGCCCATCACCAACCGCCTCGGCCTGACCTACAGCGTGGGTCACTCCAAGGAAGCCCTGAAATTCAATAAGAAGCAGATCGTAACACTGGCGGTGCTGTTCGCGCTGGGCTGCGGCTGCGTGGCGGGATATCTGGGCTACTACTATGAAAACAACTCCCTGACGAAGAACTACTCCGCTGAGGAAGTGGTGGAGAAGAATCAGGAGATGTACGATATCATCTCCGGGCGGACGCGGGAGAACAAGCCCTGCGTGGCCATCATCGAGTACGCGAAGAAGCCCTTCCTGAGCAAAGAAGTGACCTACACCGTGGCCTACTATGCCATCACCCCCGCCGACGGCTCCGCCGCGGAGAACTTTGACCAGACACAGCTGTGGAGCCTGAAAAAGACCCCGGCGGCCAAAAACGAGAATCTGACCCGTCTGGGTACGGCCGAGATCGTCTGCAACGACAGCAGCGGCGAGGTGCTGCAATACACCTACACCCCCGGCGCTTGACCACCCAAAAACGTCCAAAGGACACGCGAAAGCGTGTCCTTTTTTTGCATCTGCAGCACGAAACCTCCATGTGTTGCAGGAAAGCTGTCAAACTGCATATTCCCAAGCGGCTTTTTTTGGAATTCTGCATAAAAATTGCAAAAAGGTTTGCATTTTGTGAAAGAGCGTGTTATACTGTGTGAGCGACACAAAATAGGATTCAAAAATGCAACATTAAAATTGAAAATGGCACACGCAAAGAACTGAAAGGGGTAATGGAAGTATGTCTCACAAGTATGTATACCTATTCACCGAAGGAAACGGTGGAATGCGGGAACTCCTGGGCGGAAAAGGCGCTAATTTGGCCGAAATGACCAACATTGGACTGCCGGTCCCCCAGGGGTTTACTATTTCCACGGAAGCCTGTACCAAATATTATGAAGACGGCCGTCAGATCAATGACGATATCAAGGCCGAGATCATGTCCTACGTGGACAAGCTGGAGGAGATCACCGGCAAGAAGTTCGGCGATCACGAGAACCCGCTGCTGGTTTCCGTCCGTTCCGGCGCCCGGGCCTCCATGCCCGGCATGATGGATACCATCCTGAACCTGGGCTTAAACGAGGACGTGGTGAACGTCATGGCCGCCAAGTCTGGCAATCCCCGCTGGGCGTGGGACTGCTACCGCCGGTTCATCCAGATGTACTCCGACGTGGTCATGGAAGTGGGCAAGAAGTATTTTGAAGCCCTCATCGACCGGATGAAGGAGCGCAAGGGCGTGACCCAGGACGTGGAGCTGGATGCGAACGACCTGAAGGAGCTGGCTTCCCAGTTCAAGGCCGAATATAAGAGCAAGCTGGGCGTGGATTTCCCCACCGACCCCAAGGAGCAGCTGATGGGCGCCATCAAGGCCGTGTTCCGCTCCTGGGACAACCCCCGCGCCAACATTTACCGTCGTGAGAACGACATTCCCTATTCCTGGGGCACTGCTGTCAACGTCCAGTCCATGGCCTTCGGCAACATGGGTGACGACTGCGGCACCGGCGTTGCTTTCACCCGTAACCCGGCCACCGGCGAGAAGAAGCTGTTCGGCGAATTCCTGACCAACGCGCAGGGCGAAGATGTGGTGGCGGGTGTCCGTACCCCCATGCCCATCTCCGAAATGGCGGAGAAGTTCCCCGAGGCGTTCGCCCAGTTCACCAAGGTCTGCCAGATTCTGGAAAGCCACTACCACGATATGCAGGACATGGAGTTCACCGTGGAAGCCGGCAAGCTGTATATGCTCCAGACCCGTAACGGCAAGCGTACCGCCCCCGCCGCGCTGAAGATCGCCTGCGATCTGGTGGACGAGGGCATGATCGACGAGAAGCAGGCCGTTGCCATGATCGAGCCGAGAACGCTGGACACCCTGCTCCATCCCCAGTTCGACGCCAAGGCACTGAAGGCCGCGCAGCCCGTTGGCCGCGCGTTGGCCGCGTCTCCCGGAGCCGCCTGCGGCCGCATCGTCTTCACCGCTGAGGACGCCAAGGCCTGGGCTGACCGGGGCGAAAAGGTGGTTCTGGTTCGTCTGGAGACCTCTCCTGAGGACATCGAGGGCATGATGTCTGCACAGGGCATCCTCACCGTCCGCGGCGGTATGACCTCTCACGCTGCCGTCGTTGCCCGCGGCATGGGACGCTGCTGCGTCTCCGGCTGCACCGAGATCAAGATGGACGAGGAAAACAAGAAGTTCGTTCTGGCGGGCAAGACCTACCGCGAAGGCGACTGGCTGAGTCTGGACGGCTCCACCGGCTGCATCTATGACGGCATCATCGAGACCCGTGACGCGGAGATCGCCGGTGAGTTCAGCCGCATCATGGGCTGGGCTGACAAGTACCGCCGTCTGCATGTCCGCACCAACGCCGATACCCCCCGCGACGCCATCCGGGCAAGAGAGCTGGGCGCCGAGGGCATCGGCCTGTGCCGTACCGAGCACATGTTCTTCGAGGAAGGCCGTATCGCCTCCTTCCGGGAAATGATCTGCTCCGACACCGTCGAGGAGCGGGAAGCCGCTCTGGCAAAGATCCTGCCCATGCAGCAGGCCGATTTCGAGGCGCTGTACGAGGCCATGGAGTCCTACCCCGTGACCATCCGGTTCCTGGACCCCCCGCTCCACGAGTTCGTCCCCAACACCGAGGAAGAGATCGCCGAGCTGGCCAAGACGCAGGGCAAGACCGCTCAGCAGATCAAGGATATCATTGCTTCCCTGCACGAGTTCAACCCCATGATGGGTCACCGCGGCTGCCGTCTGGCGGTCACTTACCCCGAAATCGCCGCCATGCAGACCAAGGCCGTCATCCGCGCGGCGCTGGCAGTGAAGGGTCGTCACCCCGACTGGACGCTGGTGCCTGAAATCATGATCCCCCTGACCGGCGACGCCAAGGAGCTGAAGTTCGTCAAGGACGTGGTGGTCAAGGCGGCGGACGCCGAGATCGCCGCAGCCGGTGCCCAGCTGCACTATGAGGTCGGCACCATGATCGAGATCCCCCGCGCCTGCCTGACTGCCGACGAGATCGCCAAGGAAGCGGAGTTCTTCTGCTTCGGCACCAACGACCTGACCCAGCTGACCTACGGCTTCAGCCGTGACGACGCAGGCAAGTTCCTGGACGCCTACTACGACGCCAAGATCTTCGAGAACGACCCCTTCGCCAAGCTGGATCAGACCGGTGTCGGTGCCCTGATGCAGATGGCTGTGGAGAAGGGCAAGAAGGTTCGTCCGGAGCTGCACTGCGGCATCTGCGGCGAGCACGGCGGCGACCCCATGAGCGTGGAGTTCTGCCACCGGATCGGTCTGGACTATGTTTCCTGCAGCCCCTTCCGTGTGCCCATCGCCCGTCTCGCCGCCGCGCAGGCCGCGATCCGCGAGGGGTGATAAGCCGGGCTTGCCTCTCTGACAGCAAATCAATTTCAAGGCCGCATTCCCCGTCAGGGGAATGCGGCCATTTCTTTGGGTAAAAATGCCGGAATCATACGGATTTCCCGGCCTGATAGGCTTTTTCCAGCGCGGGATGTCCGGCAATGTCGCCGACATCGTTGACGCCGCCCGCAAAGATCGTGTCCACCAGTTCACAGCGGGGGAAGCAGTCCACCCAGCCCTGCACGGCCGTCCGGGTGCCATCCACCGTTTCCGGTTCGTCCTCCGCCGCCGTCGCCAGCAGGTAGGCATTGGTGAAGGCATAGTCCGTGTTGTACAGCGGGTTGGCGCGATCCAGCATGGTCTTGAGCTGGCCGCTGACGCTGTAATAATACACCGGCGTGGCGAACACAAGCACGTCGGCGTCGTGCATTTTTGCGGTTACCTCCACGGCATCGTCCCTGATGACGCAGTGCCCCAGCTTCAGGCAGGCGAGACAGCCCCGGCAGAAGCCGTAGTTCTTTTCCCGGAGATGTACGGTTTCCACCTGGTTTCCGGCTTCCAGTGCGCCCTTGGCGAAGGCCGCGGCCAGCGTCTCCGAATTGCCGCCCTTGCGTGGGCTGGAGGACAGGATCAGTACCTTTTTATTCATTACAAAACACTCCTTTTTTGATTTGCATAAATTTCCGTTGTTCAAATCCCCGTTCGGTGCTACAATAATCTGACAACGGTCGAAGGTGGGAAAATCATGACGTTTTACGAAAAAATGCGGCTCGTCTGCCTGCGCATCCCCAGAGGGAAAGTCGCGACCTACGGGCAGATCGCCATGCTCTGCGGCAAGCCCAGAAATTCCAGACAGGTGGGCTACGGACTGCGGGAGAATCTGGCCGGGGAGGATATCCCCGCCTTCCGGGTGGTCAACGGCAGGGGTGAGCTGAGCGGGGCGCAGCACTTTGTCATTTCCGATTTGCAGCGCACGCTTCTGGCGGAGGACGGCGTTCCCACATACTGGAACGGCCACTGCTGGTGCGTGGATTTGAAAAAATACGGCTGGGAAACGTCCCAGGCCGACGCGGCGGCCTTTGAAAAAGCGTTTGCGACCCCGGAAGATCATTTGGATTTGGGCTTGTAGTCCTTCATTTCCGGGATCGCCCCACCGGACACCGCCCACAGGTACAGGCTTGCCACGCTGCAATAGGGGCTGAAACGGCGGCGGTATTTTTCAAACAGCGCCCGGTCGATTTCCCGATGGTGATAGACCATCCGCAAGCCCCGCTGAATGGCAAGGTCGTCGTAGCTGAAAATATCGGGGCGCTGCATACAGAACAGGAGAATCATCTCCGCAGTCCACACGCCGATCCCTTTCAGCGCCCGCAGGGCTTCAATGGCGTCCTCGTCGGACATCCGCTCCACGGCGGCCAGATCAAAAGCGCCGGTGTGGACTTTTTCGGCAAAATCCGTGATGTACTCCGCCTTGCGGAAGGTCATGCCCAGCGCCTGCAGCCTGGGAACGCCCGCCGAAAGAATGGTCTCGGCGTTCACGTCTCCCAGGGCGTCCTGCATCCGCTGCCAGATGGTCGCCTGGGCTTTCGTGGAGATCTGCTGGCCGATGATGTGGTGGATGACGGAAGAAAAAAGGTCGGTATCTACGGCGCGGTCGATGTGGCCGATTTGGTCAATGACCGCGCAGAGCCGCTTGTCCTTCCGGCGCAGATAGGAAACTTCCGTTTCCCCGTATGCAAAATACATGTTTATCACCTCCTTCATATCATGATACCGCAAACCGCGAAAGAATGCCACAAAAAATTTTGGGGGGAAACTGCAACATTTTCCTTTGCCCGGCTGTATACAGGATAGAACGGCGGAAATGCCGGGAAAAAGAAAGGAATGTTTTGATTATGGAAAAGTTTATTGCTGTTATTTTAAGTTTGGTAATGGCGCTGGCTATTGTGGGATGCAGCGGAAACGCAAATGCTCCCGCGCCCACCACCCACAAGGACAATGCATCTTTCACAGCGGACGGTACGGTCATTCCCGGAAGCGACCCCAACCCTTGGCAGGAATGCGGCAGTCTGGAAGAAGCGGGCAAGCTTGCCGGTTTCTCCTTCACTGCCCCCGAGACCGTGGACGGCTACACCGAGCGCTACATTGCGGCCATTGAAGGCGACATCGCGCAGGTGATTTTCAGCAACGGCGATGAGGATGATTCCACACTGTATTTCCGCAAGGGACTGGGCGGCGATGACATCAGCGGCGACTACAACACCTACGATGTTACCGAGAAGCAGACCATCGATGGGCACACTGTCCTCTGCAAGGGCAACGACGGCTTGATCTACACCGCGACATGGACGGACGGCACCTATTCCTACGCCGTAATGTGCAACGCCGGCATGAGCGCCGAGCAGCTGAGCGTCTGGGTGGAAGCTCTGGCCTGAAAAACAGCCTGAATTTTAGAAGAAAGGAACCTTTGGAATGGAAGCAATAGCAATTCCCATGCCCCTGTGGTGGCGGCTTCTGGGGCGGCTGTACGCGTTTGCTCTGCGCCTGATTCCGCAGGAAAAGCAGCAGACGAAGGCGGATGACCGGGCGGGGCAGATGGCGGCGGATGCTCTGGATACCTACGGAAACGCCATTCTGCGCTGCGCCTACAGCTATCTCCACAACATGGCGGACGCGGAGGAAGTCTTGCAGGACACGCTTCTGAAGCTTCTGACCGCCGCCCCCAACTTTGAAAGCGAGGAGCACAAAAAGGCGTGGCTCCTGCGGGTGGCGGCGAACCTGAGCAAGAACCGCATCGAGTACAACGCCCTCCGAACCTCCGACGAGCTGAGTGACGAGCTGGCAGAGGAAGGGCGGGAAGACCTGTCCTTCGTCTGGGACGCGGTGAAGGAATTGCCGGTGCAGTTCCGGGAGGTGATCCACCTGCACTATTACGAGGGCTATTCCACGGAGGAAATCGCAAAAATCTTACAGCGGAATCCGTCCACTGTCCGTTCCGACCTTCGCCGGGGCAGGGAAAAGCTGAAAACCATTTTGCAGGAGGGCTATGACTTTGAAGTATGAGCAGATCATGGATAAAATCGAAGTGACGCCGGAAATGCGGCAGCGAGTCCTCCGCAATGTGGAAGCAGAACAGGCAAAGCAGAAGAAGCGTCAGCTGACCCGGCGGCTGGTTACATTGGCGGCCTGTCTTGCCATCGTGGTGTGCTGCTGGTACGTCTGGAAGCCGAAGCAGACAGACCCGCCGGAACAGGGGATGATGGCGGTCGCCCGGATCGACACCGTGGACAGTCTGGAAGCGCTGACCGAAAAAACGGGGATTCCCATGAACGAGCTGACGGGCGTTCCCTTTACGGTGGAGCGCACGGAATATGTGTCCTATTGGGACGAACTGGCGGAAATCCAGTATTTCGGCGGCAATGACAGCCTGTGCTACCGCAAATCCCCCGGAACGGAGGACAATTCCGGCGACTACAATGTGTACGCGCAGGAGGAAACACTGGAAATCTCCGGAAACGCCGTGACCTTAAAGGGCGGCAACGGCGCGTACAGTCTGGCCATCTGGACGGACGGAAGCTACGCCTACTCCATTTCCGTGACGGACCCGCTTTCCCGGGATGCGTTCGGGGCGCTGCTTGAGGAAAACTTTTAACGGATAAAAGACCACGCCCCGCCTTTGATGGGTGGCCGTAAAACAGTAAATGGAGCGTATCGGTACAGATGCGCTCCATTTCTCGTGCCAACGTATGCAGCCCCTTGGCTCTCCCTCTGGGAGAGCTGTCACCGAAGGTGACTGAGAG
>ERZ773136.689-NODE-689-length-36816-cov-7.463072_pt1 | contig 36816 bp, 37 predicted proteins | sample MGYA00580855_ERZ773136 | MGnify/ENA primary metagenome ERZ773136 (study PRJEB29015, sample SAMEA2737860) | human gut metagenome | biome: human gut; feature: human-associated habitat; material: faeces | place: China | collected 2012 ... | reverse complement strand
CACGCCGTAGTTTCGGTTATCCGGATGCTCCGCAAGAATTGCATTGATCTTGACCGCAAGAAGTTGACGCTTGTTCCGCTTTTCCCTGTTTCCCAGCCACCGGTAATAACCGGACTCGCTCAGGTGCAGGACGCGGCACATATCCTTTGCCGTGTAGACGCCCTTGCGTTCGACTACGAACAGGTGCCGCTCACACGCTTTTACTTCTTGCGGTCTTGCGCGAAAAAACCGAGTGCGTCCTTGAGAATATTGTTCGCGGTCCGCAGCTCGGCATTTTCTCGCTCAAGCTCACGGATGCGGATCGTCTGCTCCTCTGCGCTCGGTGTCTTCGCGGGCGGTGTGTTTCGGCGTATGCTGCGCCAATCCGCCAGCGTGTAGTACGCAACACCGAGCTGCTGTGCAGCCTTCTTCACGCCGATCTCGTCTGACAGCTTCAGCGCTTCTTCCTTGAATTCTTTGCTGTAATGCTTCATTGCGATTCCCTCCATCTCTGTTCTTTCAGTTTAACAGATTTTTGGGGATTTCGCGACTGCACTTACAGGGTACTACTCCATGTCCATTTTCTTGGGTACAGTTTAATTCCCCGTGTGGGTCAGGGTGTGGGTCAGGCAGTTGACCCACATTTTGACCCACACCTTTTTCAGCTTTTTTGCAGCAAAAAAGCATCGAAAACCAAAGTTTTCGATGCTTTTTGGAGCTGGTGGTGTGACTCGAACACATGACCTCTGGTTGTTGGTAAGGAAATTTAAATAATAACCTTTAAACCATATTCAGGCAAAAGCGCCGAATACCTGGCAGGCCGTCCCATTCGTCTTGCGCTCATCGTTATGCAACGGAAGAGTTATCTTTTAGCAAGGCTTCAAGTACTTGGACTTGTGGGGTAATTCGTGCAAGTTCTTTTATATATATTGTTCCTTCAATTTTATTAAACAGTCTGTTTTCTACCCAGGCCCCCACTTTCATTAACGGAAGCCATAGTGTTGCAGCACTAAAACCAGATATCAATGCAACGACGAATGTCAGTATTCCTGGAGAAGAACCTATTCCTACAATAACGGTTGCTGCAGCGGTCGCAATCATAATTACAACCAAAGTAATTATAATTCCCGATTTAATCCACCCAGCAATTTTTTTAGCGCGATCATCGGCAACTTCTCTAGCCGTTTTACGTAGTGCCCCAATAGATCGTTTAATTTCAGACTGACTAGAAATGAGTTTTTGTGAAGCCATGTCTCTATCATGTTTCGCCCGCTCTGCATCAGCTTTAGCAGCAGCTGTCGCTACAGCTTCTTTTTCAGTGTATTTTGCCTTTACACGATCTCGAACAGCCAACACAGATGTATCATCTAACATATCCGGGTTTCCACCACAAGCGCTCATAATTTCTGCACGGGCATATGTACTGTAACGCAAATTAGCGGCTTCGTCATCTGTTAGGTCCCCCTTTTTAGACATACGCACAGTTATTTCATAGAATTTCCCCATAACAGAAGCCGTAGGAGAAACCGCTGCATTTGCAGCAGATATTAGCCAAAGACGAGGGATATTTCTATTTTGCATAGCGTACTTTATCCACAAAATAGAAGTCAAGTCAATGTCGGAGATAATAGGACTAATCTGCATTTTGTATGCGCTATATCTCAAGAATTGATTTGCCTCGCGGACCAAGCTATAATTCGTTGTAAGGAATATTGACTGGCAAGACTCAATAGTTTCATAACGCATGCCATCGCGTTGTAAAACAATGTAACTTATTGCATCGATATCATTTTGTAGCATTTTGTCTGAGCGCGAATATCGTGGGATTTTTTTTAGAACATGGTCAGAGAGGCCAGAATAGTCGATATATGTAGCAGGATTCTTTTTGAGAGCACCTATTTCATCAAGATAAGATTCTCTTGGCGCATCGGCTATGCCAAGGCTTTTTAGAGAGAATGTTAAGGATTGTATTTCTTGATCAATCTCGATAGTTGTAAATCGTTCAGCTTCGAGACGTTCTAATGGTTGGGAAGGCTTTGCGTCATATGCATCTCGATCTCGGAAGTTCCGAAGAATATCAACAATTTCATCTTTATGCTGGGGGAAAATAAACAAGCTAGCTCCATTTTCACGGAGCATATCTAACAGCGTATCTGCAGCCTTTTTTTGATCTGCACGCTTATAGTTAAGCGCAGATAAAACAAAGGCCGTGTCTAAATAGACAGAGAGGTTAGTTAAGCGCCGTTCTTTAACAAAGGCTGGAGTGTTACTTGTGTCAATATAAATTGCAGAGGCAATCATTGCGCCACGAGCAATGTCTTCAATCTTGGCAAAAAGGATATCATCGGTTTCTTTTGCCTCTAGAATAAAACGTCCGATTTGGTAATTGAGTGCATCCGTATTTTTTATGGTATCAGCGCGTAACTCGTCAATATCAAAAAGGACATCGACACCTCGAGCATCAAAAAAATCTCCCAGCCAAATGGAGACAGTATCTTCATCCGCTTTCATCTTTGGTGAAACTTTTCTCAGCCAGTCCGTTAATGCTACTATGATATCGTGAGTTTCTACTTGTGCGGTATGTTCTTGAAGTTTGAAAGTGGCAAGTTCAGCATCTAAATTTCTGATAAGTTTATAGTTATTCGATGTACTTGTAGCGATGCTCCTTTCGCTACCTTGGGACATCCGTTGGAGAATCTTTTCTAGAACCGGCATCGGCATATCATGAAAAGAATAGGATTCGTCCATGTACTTCAAGACTTTATCTTTGTCAATTAATGAGCCGACATCAGTTGTCTCAGCAATGCACATTGCAACAAACTTTTCAAGGAGCTTTAAGTTATCAACAGAATTGGTGTCACACATAGCAGTAAGCATTGCACTACTAATTAAAGTTCTGCTAGTCTTCATTTCGAATCCCCCCTTGGGAATCATTGTATCACCTCCGGTTCTACTTAGTCAATTCTCTCTTATGTAGGTTAGATCTTATCATCAGTGGCATGCAAATGTGCAAACATTTTGGCGGATACAGTATTTTTTTACGCACAAAAAGAGCTGGAATTTTCACATTCAAGTATGCAGTTTATAAGAATTGAAAAAGCAGCGTCATACTGGTAAAATGCCAGAGTCCTACTTTCATTAGGCCGTCTGATTGTTGGCTTGGTCTTTCACGGTCCTAATGATCTCCGCATGATCTGCCCTTGCCCGTCTGATATTGACACAGCCGATGAATTTGTAGTAGATATCCACCTGCTGCGTTTTGACGCCACCTTCCCCGATTTCCTTTTCATGTACCACGATTTTTTCAATCAGCTCATTGAGAATATGGGGCGTTAGCTCCTGGACATTCGTGTACTTCCAAATCAGAGGCAGGAACTGCTGGATATTGTCGTAGATCTCATCGTTGCGCGCGATCTCTGCGGATAGCTTTTCCCGTTGGCCGCGCAGCTCGCTCTGCTCCCGTTCATATTTTGGTGCCATTGCCTGATAGCGTTCTTCGCTGATTTTCTCCAGCGCCACATCCTCATAGAGCTTATTCAGGATTTTTGTCAGCTCCTCGATGCGCTTGTCCGCCTTTTTGAGTTCCCGCTTACAGCGATCGATCTCGGCCTTCTGCTTTTCAGTCTTCACATCTACCAACATCTGCATATATTCGCTGGCTGCTGTTTTTGCTTCGTAGGCATTCCGGCGAATATCTTCCAATACCAATTGGTTTAAGGTTACCCAGCCAATCGCGTGCGAGGTGCATCTCTCCTTGCCATAGTTCTTGTATACCCAACAGGTGAAGCCATTGTATCGTCCCTTTTTCTTATCGTAGCTGACATTTAGGGACGAGCCGCAGTCTGCGCACTTTACCAGTCCTGCAAAGGGCTGAACTGTTCCGGTGCTGTTTTCTCGGCGCCGCGCCTTCATCATTTGATGGACAGTGTCCCATAGTTCCCGCGTGATGATCGCCTCATGCGTATTCTCCTTCACGATCCATTCCGATTTATCCGCTTCAATACGCTGTTTATCAAAGAATCCTTTTGTTTTTGTGCGTCCGAACACCACATTCCCAAGGTAGACTGGATTGTTCAAAATCACACGCACCGAGGTGGCGTGCCAGTCGAAGGGCTTACGCCAGTAATCGCTGTTCTTGTAGTAATCCGGATTGTTCTGATTGAAATACGCCTGCGGGTTGAGGACTTTTCTCTCCCGTAGGATCTTTGTCATTCGGACATACCCTATGCCATCTGCGAACATCTGAAAAATATCTTTGACCACATCCGCCGCATCGGGATCAACAATCAGATGGTGGCGGTCCTTCGGATCTTTCTGATAGCCGAACGGTGCATGGCTTCCCATGTACATTCCGCTGCTCGCTCTTGCCCGATGAGCTGCCTTTGTCTTTGTCGACGCCTGCCGCGCATAGAGCGAATTGATGACATTGGTCATGGGGAGCATCAGGTTGTCCAGTCCGTTTTTAGAATCAACGCCTTCCGCTACAGCAATAAATCGAACACCCTTCTGTTCGAAGTAGTGTTCGATGTACAATCCCATTTGTGCATACTCTCGGCCAAAGCGCGAGAGGTCTTTTACAATGACCGTGTTGATCCTGCCGCTCCCAATATCATTGATCATGCGCTTGAACTCCGGTCGTTCAAAGTTTGTTCCACTCCATCCGTCATCACAATAATAGTCCGCAATGTGAATGCCGTGCTCTTTACAATACTGAGTCAACAATGTCTTCTGCGTCTGTATGCTCCCGGACTCCCCTGCGCTGCCATCATCCTGACTCAAGCGGCAGTAAATCGCTCCGTTTTCCTGTTCCATTAGGTGTCCTCCTCTTCGTTTTGTTCAGACACACAATACCCATTGCCATCGGAAATATCCATACTCAAACCTACCGAAATTTCATTCGTAACTTTGTCAGGTTCAGCTGAATGAAAGTCCCTTGTAATGAGTTCTCCCACTTTTTCAAAAATATTTTTGTCGCCGCTGTAATGGCTGACCGTTACATATCGGACATTGCCTATCATTTTCGAGTGTTTTTGGCTGTCTCCTTCATATAGAAACAGCGTCGGCTTACTTTTGGGAAGCAGAGCCATTCTCCTCACATGGCCTTCCAGAATCTCTTCCATCTTTACTTTCCTCCAGACTCACATTTTCAAATAGGGCGGCAATCAGCTGCTCTGCGCTCTCCATCGTTTCTACCTCCGGCAGTCCGATGTCCAAGATAAGTGCATCCAACACCTTTCCCCGGTACAGAAAGCACCCATATCCCCAGCAGCCGTTGCTCTCTGTCCGGATCATAACACTCCGCCCATCAATGTCAAGCAGATAGCTTTCACTGCTCACGCTGATTGGATATACGATCTCTTCTTGCGAACTGAACATCATATTTTTAAGATACATTGGCAACTGCTGTTCCCTCGCCATGTAAATTCCGACATTCAGCATGACAACGTCTATGTACTCCTCATCGTGCCGTTCCTCCAGTATGATCTTCGCCTGAAAGCTCTCTGGAATGCTTTGCTCCTTAATCACGCTTGCTGCTGTATCTACTGTGTCTCCTGCAAGATATACTGGATCTCCCCATAGAACTCGGCGCGGGCATGTTACTCGAAATACCTTCGTTCGCATTGGCATTACCTCCTACTCTTACATGCTACATCTTCCTACTCATCCTGTGACAGCTCTCCTTGCTGTTTCAAATAGGCTCCAGAATAGGAGGAAGCCACCTCAACTGAGGTGGCTTCCTCCTATTCTGCATTTTCAATTTTGGGTGACAGCTTCGTTATTCAAAGTTGTAGTTTGCCCCTGAGAAGAGCATCGAAACAATGCTATCAATATATGCTCTGGTTCTATCTGTAAAGCGCATTTGCCCAACAGTCAAATCTCTCCCATTCCATATATCAGCACGCCCATATAAGGCATCATAAATCACTCTCAGCCGCTCTGCCACCGGTATTGTTTCTCCATTTTCGGCACGAATTTCTTTCGTTTCAGGCTTGAACTCCTCCCCTCTTTTCAGGAATAGCGGGCATCCCATTACAACTATATTGGCAAGTATACTAAGCATCGGTCCCGGATTATTACCTGCCAAAAACTCATGGTATAATTTCAAGTCATACATTTGTAGCCCGATAAGAAACGGGACAAGGTAGTTTGCAGCAAAAATTGCTGCCTTGTTTTCCTCCCTGATGCTGTCGTACCTATCAAACTGTGTCGCAACAATCTTTATCAAACGAGCATACCGTTCTGCTTGTCGCAAAGAAAAATCAAACTGTCTTACAACTTCATGACACACCATCGTTGATACTGTATCGGTTCCAATATGCAAACGATCTCGGAGAAAGCTGTCACTATTAGTGCGTGGAATTGAAATCTGCAAATCGAAAAACTTGTCTATGTATTTTGTCGCATCGAAGCCATTCCCATAATAGCTTCTCACCGTCCACTGTAACTGGGTTAAATTAACAGAAAACACAAATGTGATACGCTCATCGTCGAAGTAGTGTTTAATCCGTTCGAGGAAGCGGATTGCATAATCGGGTTTGCACCGGTCAAGCTCATCGATGAAAAACACAAGACGATTTCCGTGCTCTTCAATTAGTAAGTTAATAAACTCTCGGATTTTTTCTTTTAAATCCTCATTTTTCTTTATAGCCGATAGTTTATCTTCGCTACGAAGCCCCTTCAATCCATTCATGAGCGCAGTCAGATTTTTCCCTGTGACGGCATCAAAGACCGCTGTCGCCGCATTGAGTATTCTGATGCCACTATTACTACTCAGGTCTAAGCCCTGACCGTTCTGAAGCGTTGCATAGATTAGTGACAAGATTGGATCATCGTGATTATCATAAGACCAAGCATCATAATAGACCGTTACATAAGATTCAGGCCACGCAGCAGTCTGTATCTGCGCCTCTATTAGCCTCCGTGTTTCTTTTGGCATTCCAGAATGTGGATTGGCTGCGTCAAGGAGCAATTTTACCTGTTTGACGAAAAAAGTCTTCCCACTTCCCCAATCTCCATTCAAGGCGATCGAATAGCAATCATCTTCCATGTGCGACAGCATTTCTGCAAAGCGAAATACATACGGATTTCTTTGTATCGGATTAGTCCTCAAAAGTTCTAGCATATTCTCTTCGGTTGGCTTTAAACTATAATTTTTCATATTTCCCTCCCACCATTGTTTATTTGATTATATCACAATTTACAATTTAGGGAAAGAAAGCGAGGCCGTTCTGCGTCGTTTGGCAGCACATTACATTGCCCGAAATGCAGAACGGCCCCGCCGTTTCTGAAATTTGGTTATTGCTCAGTCCTATTCGACACTACTTCCCGGACTGCGGGCGGTTAAACGAACCGGCGCTTGGCAGCGCCCAGCAGGACTCTCACCTCCCGAGGATCTCTCGAGCTGCCCCCATTGCTTGAGACTGTGGCTGGACAGGCTGTTTCTTCCGGGCAAACGGGATCATTGCGAGGCAGGCTGCCACGCCTGCTTTTGGCTGGATGAGTATCGCTCTGCACCTTCCTTGCCGTTTATTGACGCCGGAGCTGAGTCCGACGCAGGTGGTCTTGGCGCATCTGCCGCATCGCTGCTCCCCCTCGTCAGGGGACCATCTGCCGTTGTTGTTCGTCACCGGATATAGCCGCATAAGCTTCGGCATTTTTCAAAGAGCGTGTTCCGCCTCGTGTTCAGGCAGGAAGCGGGGCCTGTATCCCCTCACTCTCTTAGGCGATGAGAATCACTCTTGCACCAAGTTTTTTCGTTTTCCAATATCTTTTTTAATTTGTGAAGTATGCTGACCTTACGGTTATGAATTGTCATATAGTGAATACTTTTCTTTTTCGCAAACTGTCGCTCTGTCATTCCCTGATAGTAGATTGCCTGCAACAATTCCATATCGGCCTGTGTCAGCAGTTGCATTGCTCTTTGTAGGCAACGAATGGATTCACGACGCAGAACCAGAGACTCCACATCTATGTCCTCACTTCCAAATTGCAGATGCCCCTCCTCCAGCAGTCGTTCATAGGAGTCCTCACGACTAGGCATAAAACGCGCGATACGCTTTTCATTATCAAATTCAAAATGTTCAGCTTTCAATTCTTCCTCAAAACGGCGCATTTGCCGGTCACTTTGTCTCAGCACAGCCAGCACAGCCGGTGTGAGTTTCACGTCTGGATAAATCTTTTCATAGTCCGGATAGTATTTATTTGTATACGACATATCGTCGCCTCCATTTCTGAAATTTTGAAAAACCAAATTTCAGAAGCGAAGGCGGCCCGCGACAGGGTGATAGTCTGTAGGTTTCACCTACGATACGCACGCAAAAATAGAACGATGCGACTACTATGTAGTCGCATCGTTCTATTCGCTTTTCGTGACAAATCTGCGCAGTACAGAGCCTGCGCGTCGGTCCGCAACCTGGTCTGCGCCAAGTCAACTTGACCTTATTTAGCTATCCTCGCTTTCCAATCCTCTCATCATTTGTCCTCCTACATATAGTGTCTCGTGCAAGAAGCTTTCTTCTAATTACGCGAAGCCTATGTGTATTTATTGGAAGGCTCATTCCAATTACAATGAAGCAGGGTGATTGTATTGCAAGATATTCAGGTAGAGTTTGGACGGAGAGTTCGTGTCGCCCGCGTTGAGAGAAGTTGGACGCAAGCACGGCTTGCCGAGCGGCTCCATACGACAACTCGAACCGTGTCCAAGATTGAGCGAGGCCAGACTAACATAAGTTTGGACACAATTCGCGCGTATGCCTGCGAATTGGATTTGAGCCTTGACGACCTAATCAGGGACGCAAGTCCTGATAGAATCCCATACTGTGCGGCGCGTTACTTTGCCGGTATGAGCGACGCGCAGGCAATGAAATATATCAAGTTGTGTATGGACGCAGATTCTCTGCGCGAAGAATAAATGTAGAAATACAATGCAAAAAGGCGCAGGGCCAATGACCGCTTAAAGCGTTCATCGGCCCTGCGTCTTTGCGTCCAGCCGTTCTAATATGGTTATTGATTTCTTGCGAATGTTCACAAGCAGCTCTGCTTTACACTTCGGACAATAAAGCAGATGTCGTATCAGGATTGTGTCGTCTCTGATTTTTGTCCGAGTCTTTTCGCCACAACATGGGCAGCGGATAAACTCCCCTTTATCTGTATATTTGTTGTTACACGTCATTTGTTACAGCATCTTGCAGTTCGTCACACCGCAAGTAACAAACATGAGCGTTCCAATCGACGGGCTGACACCACCAATGGACATATTGAAGACAACGACCATGCCAAAATGGGCAAGGTCGATTCCATACATCTGTGCAATAGGAGCAAGCAACGGGACGAGGATAATCGTTGCAGCTGCGCCTTCCATCAGCATGCCGACCAGCAACAGGAACAGGAACAGGTTTACGACCAGCAAAAATATGCCCGCGTTCTCGAAAAGCAACGCTACCGCCAAAAAATACTGTCCATACTACAAGAATCATCTGGATTTCCTCTGTCCACATGATTGGTTTTCCAACAACATAACGCATGAATGCAGCAACCACGGTCAAAAGAGACAGTACTGATGCACTAACACAAAAACAGCTTTCATCAATGATTGCCACAATCTTTTCTACTTTGCCTAACATCGTCGTCTCCTTTCAAATCGAAATAAAATATGAAAGATCCATGCGCTCTGCAAGCGCCTGCCCCCCAGCAATATTGGGGTGCAAATTGTCTCCGCAGTTATAATTTAGTGCAAGCCGCTCTGAAGCATCAGGGTCGCAAACTACTGCTGCAAAATCAAACACCCGGTCAAACCCCGCTTTCGCACGAATCATCTGATTGATTTCTCTGCGTAGTGCTTCTGTCTGTTCTGTCCAAACCTCATTGAACCCACGGAACGGCATTAGAGTGCAGCCATATATTTTGCTTCCGTGCGCATGAGCTGTTGCAATCAAACTGCAATAGGCATCCCTCATCTGTATAGCACTTATCTCTTCATACTGTGCACAGGTCTTATCTACAGGCTGGATAATATCGTTGATTCCTTCTTGCAGAACAATGATATCAGGATCAGTGCCAGCAGGCGTTTCGAACACATCTTCCTCAAAACGTTCCAGTGCACCTTCCCCAAAGTAACGTCCGTATATCGACCGAACTGAAGCATCATGCAAAATTCGATTCCCGCAAATGCCTCGGTTTACAACAGAGACTTTCCCAGGTGCCGCCTCATACAGCCGACGCGTCAGCGCCTCGCTCCAGTGACCATGCTGCGTAATAGAGTCTCCAAATACTGTCACCGCTGTAACATTGTCATCCGTCAAGAATTCTGCCTGTGTCAACCCACAGCAAACAATATTGTACCGTGGCTTCAATTCCAAAAATGCTTCAGCATCTCCAAGAAACCTATGTCCTATTACTTCGCGAGCAGTACAATAGTTTCCGCCTCGCTCACAACTCATTCGCGTAATGATGTTTGATTGACTGCTGGTTGCACAAGTAACTGTTGTTTTTTTCTTAATATAAAGCGATACCGCGACCCACTGCCCCGCATTGGCAGAAAAGGCAATCTCATCGCAATATCGAACCTCTCCCGGTTTCAAAACTACTCCTGATGCTCCATCAAATGTAACACCGACATTTGCGTTCTGGTCAATCTGCCCTTGTTCTGTTGCCAAAGCAATCCAGACCTGTTCGATTGGCAATTCCTTCCTCCCATAACGGTTGGAAAATCTTAACCTTACCCTCGACGCATTAAGATTGTTATAAAACCATACACGCTGTGTTTCGTCTTCTACAACAATGGGGAATAATGAAAAATCTGTTTCTCGATATCCCCATCCATTGATCCATTTCTGCATATAGTCTCCCCCTTGGAATTTTCTGCACAGGGAAAATTCCCCTGTGCAGAAAGAATTCGTTTACTAATTGGCGCGATAGGTTTCCATTGCGGTAGTAACAGCAGACTTGAAATCATCAGTCCAGCCAGCCAGTTCGTAGAACTTATCCATGCACGCACGGAAGCTATCAACATCGATATCAATAAATTCCATACCGGCATCCGCAAGTTTCTGCTTACCATCAGCCTCAAGATCTTTGAAAATATCAAGGCTATAGGTAGAAGCTTCGGCCGCTGCGCTCTCAAGTGCAGCCTTCTGCTCAGAAGACATTGCATTCCAAACCTCTGTGCTGATACCAAAGAAGTCATAGGTCGTCACATACTCACATTCCCGACATTTTGGTCATTGCTCACATAGTTCGACTGCAAATGATACTCTTTCGTCACTTGCAATGGCAGTACAAGTTTCATCTATTTTTTGTCCTGCGTGCAGAGGGAGTTCCATCTCAATGCCTATGTGGCCGGAAATTCCACTTTTTGCTGGTACGATGTATACTGAAGAAATCTGGTATTCTTCTTTTACATAGCGGATATAGTCTGTAACCGCTGTAACATCATTGATTTCCTCGTATATATACCTTGTATCAATACGAGTATTTTTTTCAAAAATGGGAAGCACCTTGTTCGTGGTATATACTAAGAACACTGCAATAATAGCCGCGCTATAAAGCCCTATGCCCAATGCAAGGCCGATCGTTGCAGTTGCCCATAGCCCTGCTGCGGTTGTGAGACCTTTTACGCGCAAACCACCACGTGTCATAATCATGCCAGCCCCCAAGAAGCCTATGCCAGAAATAACCTGCGCACCGATTCTTACGGGATCAGATGACATGCCCAACACAAAAGTAACATACTCTCCAATCAGGGTTGTCATGGTAGCTCCAATGCATACCAAGATATGCGTTCGCATACCAGCCGCGCGGCCATGCTTACCGCGTTCCGTACCAATAATCCCTCCAAATACTACTGCAAGCAAAAGCCTCAGTAATATCGAACAGACACCAGATTCCTTGATTGAGGTGATTGCCTGAGTCATACTATTGACTATCCTCTCGTCTTTCCGCCCGCGACGTTGATCGTCACTCCGTGAATATAGGATGCTCTATCGCTGAGCAGAAACGCGACGGTGTTTGCCACCTCCGTCAGTTTTCCGCTGCGTCCCATCGGTGTGGTCGAAGTTTTGGCGTAGCCTGCCCGAAGCTCATCAATGCTGATCCCGCGGGTGTAGGCAAGCGCCGTTTCGTAGCTGAGTGTACGCAGCCCTGTCGCTTCCAGAATGCCCGGCGCCACGCCGACTACACGGACTCCCTTCTTGCCCAGCTCCTTTGCCCACGAGCGGGTCAGGGAGTTAACTGCGTTCTTGCTGGCGGCATAGACGCTCTGCCCCTCGCTGCCTTCCAGACCGCTTTCCGAGGACATATTGACGATTACGCCGCTGCCTTGCTTCACCATGACACGCGCCGCCGCCTGCGCGCACAGAAACACGCCCTTCAGGTTGACATTCATCACCTTGTCCCATACCGCTTCATCCAGCTCATACTGATGCCCCTCGTCCACTAAAAGACGTGGGATGTTAATGCCGGCATTATTGACAATACCGTCCACTCTGCCAAATATTTCCGTGGTCTTTGCGACCATTGCATTTACACTCTCAGCACTCGTCACATTTGTCACAATATATGCAACATGAGCATTCTCTTTCAATTCTTCGGGTGGATTGGGATTCATGTCGCAGACAACGACGTTTGCACCATCCGCCAGCAATTCTTTGGTAACGGCCAAGCCAATACCAGAGGCACCACCGGTCACAATAATAACTTTTCCTTCCAGATTCAGCCAAGATGTATCCATTTTATTACTCCTTAAAAGCATAGAGATTTAAGCATTGCAAAATATCGAGTTAATAAGCAACGCCAGTAAACTGCCAGTAGGCAGCTTACTGGCGCTGTTGTGCCGCTCTTGTTTGTTCAGATGCTTAATCAAAGAAAATCGGATTTGTCCATGCAGCTCTGCCAGCTTCATCAATACATTCAACACGAACGTACTTCTCTCGACCGGTCAGTTCAAACGACGCCTCGGTTTGGCCATCGACAAAGGATGTCTTTCCGCGAGGTGGATAGCTAATCATGTGGATTTCCCTGCATGGGGAACATTCAACATACACGCGGTTTTCATCCATGCCGAAATCGTAAATTTTCGGACCACTCGACGCATAGAAAAGTCCTTTGCGTAACGCTTCCAATACAGCTTCGTGAGTGCGGTTTTCTGCCTTGACACAGACCCAGCCACCAAAGAGATCACATGTGACATGGACATCGTCACAGGCAATTCCATAAACATGATATCCCCGTCGCAGTAGCATGTCCCAATAAATTTCTGCATGTCCTGCATGGCAAAGATGTTCGGTCCCATTATTATAGACTTCTATGGCGTTGAATCCGTGAAGGCTGGATACCTCCTCCGGTTCCATTCTCGACCAGACTGGATGTGCTAAAATCACATACTGTCCATCCTCACGCATCATGTCAAGATATTGTTGGTCAGTCAACTCTTGGCTCGTATATTTGCGGCAGGGATAGCTTGTCTGCGTCTGGTTCGCAGCACCAAGGCCAATAATATGTGTACACTTGTCGCAACCATATTCCAAATCGTGCTCGACTCCAGTCAGTAGCAATAACTCTTCTGGAGGCAATTCACTATGAGGAAGAAAAATGTTGTGATCGGTCATCGACAAAAAGTCGTAGCCATGTGCAGCATACAGTTTTGCAAGTTCCTGCGGAGAATAATAACCATCAGAAACAGTAGAATGACTATGCGGATTTCCTTTAAGCCAAATACCGTCCTTTGGGAAAAAACTTTTTCTCATTCACACACCCTCCGACCATAAATTACTTCATCAAAGTCGGGAGAAGCGTGGAGATCCCCGGAATGAAAGTTACCAACAACAACGTAACAAATAGCGAAATCAACAGTTCCTTGCATTGGACAAGGAATGCAGGAATCTGGATATCGCACAGCTTGCAGCACTGATACATAGCCGAACCGAAAGGTGGGGTCAGACCACCAATTGCCAAGTTCAGAATGATTACAACGCCAAAATGAATCGGGTTGATGTGTAAGCTCATTGCCACAGGATACAGCAGAGGAGCTGCAATCATGATGATAGCGGCACCGTCGATCAACATTCCCATAATCAGCATGATCAGGTTGACCATCAGCAGGAACATGATTTTGCTGCTGGTGAATCCCAACACAAAGTTCGTGATCATCTGAGGGATATGGGCATAGGTCAGATAAAGGCCGAACACCGTGGCAGAGACAATAATTCCAAAGACATTGGCAACCGAGGTAAAGGATTCCTTTAGGATTGGCTTAAAGTCGGAAATCTTCAGTTCTTTATAAATGAACATACCAACAAAGATGCACAATACGCAAAGCACTGCACCGCCTTCAGTAGCCGTTACCTTGCCGCTGCGGAGTCCGACAATCAATACAACGATCATCAAGATGGCCCATCTACACTCAACGAAACCTTTTGCGATTTCCTTGATGGTAGCTCTCTTTTCACGAGTGGGCTTATAACCATCCCTGTGAGATACATAATTTACGGCAATCATCATGGTGACGCACATAAGAATACCAGGGAGATAGCCCGCCATGAACATATCCAAGACGGAGTTCTCGGTAATCGTCGCGTACAGAATCAGCATGACTCCCGGTGGAATGATAGGAGAAATGAGGCTGGATGCGGCTGTAACAGCGGCGGAAAATGCGCGGTTAAAGCCTCTCTTCTCCATTTCAGGCACAAGCATCTTGCACTGCATGGCAGCGTCGGCATTAGAAGAACCACACAGACCGCCCATCAAGGTGGACAGCAGGACATTTACCTGTGCCATGCCGCCCCACATATGTCCAACACACAAATCCGCAAACTTCATCATTCTGGAGGTAATACCGGTGTGGTTCATCAAAAGGCCCGCCGTAATGAAGAACGGAATTGCCATAAGGTTCATATTCATGCCGCCGGTAACCATCTTAGACAGAACAACATTTAACGGCATTTCAGGTGCAATAAATCCGAAGTAAAGAACGGCACCGCTGATAAAAGCGGCGCAAACAGGGATACGCAGAGCAAGAAGGACAAAAACAAAAATCAGAGGCAACCACTGCAGAATGCTCATCTTTTATCCTCCTTCGATTCTTTCTTTTTAAACAGGCGGGATATCAAAGCCCAGAAACTCCGAATCGCCCCGCTAATGCTGCCTATTGTAATCAGAATATAGCCCCAGCTATAGCAGATATCCGTAGCAGGAACGGTACGGTTCAAGTTAGCCAGAGCGAGCTTGATTCCCCAATAGGTCATAAACACAGAATACGCAAAAATAAATATATCGCGGAATAGTTCCACTATCTTCTGCCCGAACGGTGGCAGAAGTAGCGTGACGAATCTAACGTCCACGTGATCGTCCTTCTTATAGAGGTAGCCAAACATTGCATACCCAATGCCTACATACGCCAGCAAAGCGATAGATTCAAGCGTAAGAGAATAGTGCGTAAAGAATTCGCGGTTCAAGATGTTAATTACAACAGGAATGATGACCACCGAAATCAGTATGCGGCCCAGCCATTCCTCCGCAGTTCCATCCCGGAAAAACGAGGCAATTTTTTTCATATTGATTTCCTATCTCATTAAACATATACAAACGGCGTTGTTTTTCGACCCACCAGAGCCTTTGTGCATGCAGCCCGGGGACAAGCGTTTTCCCCGGGCTGCATAGCAAATGAAATTACTTGCCAGCGGCGATGTCCGCGCGGATCTGGGCGACAGTCTCCAACAGCTCGGTGCTGATGCTGTACTTGTCCAGAACGCTCTTAGTCATCTCGGCAAACGCCTCACGGTCAGCCTCATGGAAGACCACACCGGCAGCCTCAAGCTCTTCGCGCATGGACGCCTCATTTTCAACACAGTAATTGCTATAATTGACCGTTGCAGTATGGAGCTCATCCTCAATGATTTCCTGATAGTCAGCAGGCAGACTGTTCCACCACTTCGTGGAGCAGTACAGACCATCCCACAGCGGCTGCTGTGCCAACAGGGTAACATCCTTGACCAGCTCATAGGACTTGGTCGAATAAATCAGGCTGATGGACTGGTCCAGCGCATCAATCGTACCAGCAGACAGGGCGCTAAGCTGTTCAGAGGAAGCCATACCCATGGGGGAGGCACCCATAGCCGTGAAGCAATCAAGCCATGCAGCACCATTGACAGTACGCAGCTTCAGGCCCTTGATTTCTTCAGGAGTAGCATAGGACTTACGGCCAATCACATGACGCATACCCGCAGCAATCGGTGCATTCAAGGTGTGAATGTTCTGTTCATCCAGAGTCGCAATAATCTGCTTGCAGAGGTCCGTATCATAGAAACGAATGATTTCTTCGGGGGATTCCCAAACAAAGCCAGCCTGCAGGGCGTCCGCATCGGGATACATATCATGCCAAGTCGGGAAGGACGCGACGGAGATGATCGGAGAGTCCGCGTTCGTCGCATCAACCCAAACGTTAGGATCGCCAAAAGTATTGTTGGGATAGACATTGACCGTGACGGCCCCATTGGTTCGCTCGGAAATCCTGTCAGCAGCCGCCTTCAATTCAACATTGATCTGATCCAGATCCGAATAGGCGTTGCAGACGCTGATGGTGATGGAATCAGCAGAAGGGGTGTTGTCCTGCTGATCTCCGCTGTTGTCGGCGGGAGTATCCTTGCTGCCGCAGGCAACTAAGCTCATGATCATCATGAAAGCCAGAGCAAGTGCGAGAAACTTTTTCATACAATATCCTCCTTATTTTTCCATGTTCTCACATGGATTACATTTTTAGTATAAACTTAACATTTCATAAATGGCAAACGTTAATTTCTTTTGCCTAATGCGTCCAATTTGGCAGCGTTTTATTAAATTATTAAATAAATTTGATGGTTCCTTTCGGTTTCATATGTCTTTCAAATCGAACTCCCTCATAATTTCCTCGATTTTTTAGATGTTTTCGCTTCGATTAAAGGTATTTAACCAACATTTTTATCAATTAAATAATTTATTGAATAGTTATATTTTCCTTCTCTGGAATGCAAAATTTCAGCGATTTGCATTCTTTATAAGCCGTTTAATTGTTCTTTTTGCACAAAATCGTAGCGCGTTGAATGATATGGATTATATGCTAATCCAACTTATTCGTCTACCCCCCCAACTCATACCCGTCACAGCGCACTACATGGTACCAGGACTGTGTATTGGGGCAACTGTCGCCTATTTATGCTCCACAATTGGACTTATGGTCAGCGAAAGGTCTGAGTTTAATTGAACTCAGGCCTTTCGCAACAAATTTATGCATTCATTATTTTTCCGATTCTCTCCGTGCAAAACTCTATTTATTTTAACCTTTTGCAGGTCCCGTGCTTTTTCGTGGAATCAGGCGAGGAAAATACTCCATTCTTGTTACTCCGACAGGGTTATCTTCTAAGCCAGATAGAAAGCCTGTATGCTCAATCTTCTTCACCAGAAAGTCAATGGCCTCCCGACCAATTTGAATCGGATAACTATCTACCGAGGTTAAAGAAACCCTTCTGAACTTTGCGATGCTGGTATTATCGCAACCACATACAGAATAATCTTCCGGCACTCGCAGTCCGGCATCAATGATAGCATCCATAGCTCCCATAGCCACCATATCATTTAGGCCAACAATTGCCGTGACGTTTTCTTTTCGATCTACGAGCTGCTTTGTAATCATATAGCCCAGTTCATATCCCTCTGGAAGCGTCTTTGCCTGCGGCAGTTCTGTTTCTGGTGTGCAAAGAATCACACTTTCTATTGGATTTAATCCATTTTCCTCATATACAGAGCGAAGCCCTGCTAAGCGGCGTGTTCGAACAGCTTGCTTTGTTTCAAAATCCATTGACAAAAAGGCTATACGTCTGTGTCCAAAATCGTATAGATGCTTTGCAATGATTGAGCCAACACGAACTCCATCAAATTCAAGAATATTCGCCTCGCTATATACACCCTTATCATAGATGTGCATAACCGGCTTTGCGAGTTCTAACTGCTGTAATAGCAAATTATTCTCAGGTGGATACAAGAATACAACGCCAGGAAATGGATATCGACTACAGATGTGAATGATCAAGGCTTCTTGCGTTCGTTCACGGCAAGTATCAAATGTGAGAAGTGAATAGCCAAGCTCTTTTGCTCGGCGCTGCATGGACTCAACCGCCTGCACAAAATATAGGTTTGAAAGTGTGGGAACAATTGCTATCAATACTTTGTCATCGTTTGAGTTTGGACGAAATGAAGTCCCATGCACATACCCCAACTCATTACAAGCGTCAATTACTTTCTGACATGTTCTCTCTGAAAACTTACTGCTCTTTCCATTTAGTATCATAGAAACCGTTGCAGCAGATACCCCCGAATACTGTGCAACATCTTTTGCGGAGACTTTTCTCTTTCCCATGTTCATCTTCTTTTCCCCCACTTGTCCTTGTATTCGTATACTGTTTGAGTCCTGACATCACAAACTTTTGGAGTCACCGAAAACTCCCGATTTAATATTTATTGAAGAGTTTACTTTATTTTATCATGCTTATAACCTTATCTGCAATCCCCAAATCCAAGTTCACATAGCGAAAGCCAGAAACTATCATATGAAAGCTACAGACTTTTATATTGACAATTTGGTGGATGTGCGATATTGTCTTTTCCATCCTTGTTAGATTTATGGATAGGAGCAAATTGCATGATTTATACTGTAACTCTAAATCCAGCAATTGATAAAACGGTTATGATTCCGAACTTCTCGAAGGACACAGTAAATCGCATTGGCAGCAGCCGTTTTGATGTTGGTGGAAAAGGAATAAATGTTTCAAAGTGTCTCAGCGTCTTGGGCGAGGAAAGCACGGCAATAGTTTTCCTTGCTGGCAATACCGGAAGGCAAATAAGCAATTGCATAAAAGCCGATCCGAAAATTACTGTACAGGAGACTTGGATTCCTCAAGGGGAAACACGCACTAATTTGAAGATTATAGATCCGATTCAACATACCAATACAGACATCAATGAGCGTGGTCCCGCGATTGATGAAGTGTTATTAACCAAAACGTTTTCACAGTTGATTTCTGTTGCAATGCCCGATGATATTGTCGTGCTTTCCGGTAGCCTGCCTTTAGGTGTACGCCCGACAATATACCGAGACTGGACCCGTCTGCTTCAAAATTGTGGTGTTCGTGTTTTTTTGGATGCTGACGGCGAAGCGCTGTCATACGGAGTAGAAGGCTCCCCCTTCCTCTTAAAACCAAATCGTGCAGAGTTGTCAAGACTTTGCGCCTCTCCTATGATTGACAAAGCAGATATCATTCACGCGGGCAGTCGCCTACTCGGTAAAGGAGTATCCCGCGTCGCAATATCTATGGGAGCGGACGGAGGTTTATTTCTCTCTCAGGAAGGCTGTTTCCATGTTCTCGCGCCCAGAATTGAACCGAGAAGTACTGTCGGAGCTGGTGATTCTATGGTGGCCGCATTAGCTTACGGCACATCTAAGGGGCTCTCGTGGTTTGAACAGGCAAAACTATCTGTAGCTTTGGGGAGTGCCAGTATTACTTGCAACGGCACAGAACCGCCATCCTTAGAAACTGTTCACACGATTTTACAAGGAATTCGTATTGAAAGCATCTAACCGTCAGAGTTTATCTTGATAATAAAGGGGTATTCCTATGAAAACAAAAGCTGTCCGGCTATATGGAGCAAACGATTTGCGCACAGAAGAATTTGAACTTCCTGAAATCAAAGACGACGAAATTCTCGTAAAAGTTGTTTCTGACAGCATTTGTATGTCCACCTATAAATGCGCAACATTGGGAAAGAAGCACAAACGCGTTCCCTCCAATATCGATACACACCCAACCATTATGGGTCATGAGTTTGCAGGTGACATTATTAAAGTCGGAAAAAAGCATCGGGACAAATTTCAACCGGGGATGCGTTTTGCACAGCAGCCAGCGCTAAATTATAATGGGACGATGTGGTCGCCCGGATACTCCTATGAGTTTTTTGGCGGAGACTGCACATATTGTATCATCCCTGCCGAAGTTATGGAACTGGGGTGTCTGATTGAGTATAAGGGACGTGCGTACTATGAGGCATCACTTGCCGAACCAATGTCCTGCTGCATCGGTGCCTTTCACGCGTGCTATCATACAGTTTCTGGCAGATATGAGCATATCATGGGGCCCAAAAAAGGCGGCAACATGGCGTTATTGGCAGCTGCCGGTCCTATGGGGTTGGGGGATGTAGATTACATTCTGCACAGCGGAAATTCACCCAAGCTCTTAGTCGTGGCAGATATCAATGAAAGCCGACTGGAGCGGGCGCGAGCGCTTTTTCCCGCCGAAGAAGCATCAAAGTTGGGAACAACATTGATCTTTCTGAATATCAGCGGAGATAACCCTGCGGAAAAGCTGTTGGCGTATTCCTCTGCGGGATACGATGACGTTTTCATTTTGGCCGCCATCCCTTCCCTATGCGAATTGGGATCAAAAATTTTAGGGCACGACGGCTGCATGAACTTTTTTTCGGGGCCTACTGATCGAAACTTTTCTGCATCCTTAAATTATTACGATGTTCACTATAATTCGGCTCATATTCTTGGAACCACCGGCGGAAATACCTCTGATTTACTTGAATCTCTTCAGATGTCCGCTGCTGGCATACTTAACCCTGCGGTGATGATTACGCATATCGGTGGATTAGATGTTGCCGCCAAAACGACGCTGAATCAGCCCAATATACCGGGTGGAAAAAAACTGATCTACACGCATATCAATATGCCTCTTACAGCTATTAGCGATTTTAAAGAGTTGGGCAAGCGTAATTCCTGTTATGCGGCACTTGCTGAAATTACCAAAGATCATCGGGGACTATGGTGTCCAGAGGCAGAGGAATACCTCCTGCAGCATTGGCCTAACAGATAGAATTAAAAGAAAAGAGAAATCTGATGGAAGAACGTAGGAAAAAAATTGTTGATTTGGTTGATGCCGAAGGCCAGATCACGTTTGCACAGTTAAAATCCGCATTTCCCAATGTGTCAGAGATGACTTTGCGCACAGATCTGAAACATCTAAATGAGTCAGGGCGTATTGTTCGCGTTCACGGTGGTGCGCGCTCTGCGGAAATCGTTGCCGGGGCCGAGGATTTTTTCTCCAAGCGGGTTCAACGGAATCGAGAGCAAAAGCAAGCAATCGCTAAAAAGGCCATTACCTTGCTTCAAACGCATAGAACTGTCTTTTTGGATTCCGGCTCTACAGCAACGCAGTTTGCTCGAAGCATCCCAGACAATGCATATGAAATTTTTACTACAGGACTCTCCTGTGCAATAGAGTTAGCAAGCCTTACTCGACCGACCATTCATTTGATTGGTGGCAGAATGAATCGCTATGGTCTCAATGTTCAAGGAAGTCGCAGTACAACCGAAGTGTTAGGATGCAGATATAACATCTGTTTTTTAGGAGTAACTGGCTTCAATCCATCCAGCGGCTTCTGCTGCGAAAACGAGGAGGATTGTCTTCTGAAACAGGCTGTAATCCGCCAGTCAGATACCATCGTTGTATTAATGGATTCCAAAAAATATGGGCAATACAACACCTACAGCATTTGCCAGTGCGATGTCGTTCACTATGTTGTTTCAGATGATAATTTGGGCCTTGAGCATCGGGAATATCTTGAAGCTCACGGTATTACGGTTTTATAAGGGAGACTATATATGGAGCGGGAAAAATGCATCTTTGATATGGACGGAACTTTAGTAGATTCCATGCGTTATTGGAGACGCTTGGAGCGCGATTTTCTCACACAGCGGGGTGTATCTATCCCCGATATGGAGAGAGTGCTGGAGCTTGCCAAGCCTCTTCCATTATATCAATCAGTTCTTTTGTTTATTGAACGATTCGGATTGAAAGATACACCTGAGCAAGCTATGAATGAAATGATTTCAATGATGCGGCAGCATTATCAGAGCGATGTAAAGTCAAAACCTGGTGCCGAAGAGTATTTGAAGAAGCTAAAAAAATGCGGTGTACATATGTGCATCGTCACGGCAACGCCCCGACACCTGGTTGAAGTCTGCCTTTCCAGATTAAATTTAACTTCTTATTTTGACTTCTTGTTAAGCTGCGATGAAGTTGGCGCAGGAAAAGACCACCCTGATGCATTTTATGAAGCGGCCCATCGGTTAGGCTCGGTCCCCTCCGAAATAGCTGTTTTTGAAGATTCCCTACAGGCAGCAAAGACGGCAAAGCAAGCAGGCTTTTATACGATAGGTGTATATGATGAAAGCGGCTATGAGTTTTGGTCAGATCTGTCATTAGTTGCAGATAAAACAATCAAAGACTGGACAGAAGCCTCTGTTATTTTAAAATAGTTGTTTCTTCTCTGTCGTATAATCTCCGATAGAGTGAGTCCTTCTGGATGCGCCATGATGACGCTACCCTCATGACAGTATTTGCTCACAGTCCCCCCTTGGCGGAGGGCTGTGAGCTTTTTTCTTTTCTGGCGGCGATCTGATACAGGTTGCTGGTCAGGCTGCCGTTTGGCCGATAACGGGACTGGCGCGAGACCAGTCCTGCCTGCTCCAAGTCGCCCAAAGCCCGCTGTACCGTGCGTCGGGACAGCTTGAGGTCTGAGGCGATCCGCTTGACGCCTGGCCAGCAGGTCCCTGCAGCATCTGAACGATCATGGAGATACATATAGACCGTCTTTGCGCGATGGGACAGTTCCTCATTCTGATAGAGGTTTCCATAGTAGCTCATGTGGTATCCTCCGCTTTCGGCGTGTTGTAGGCTCTGCGCTTCGCGCCCTCCGCGGCAGCAATCAGCTCCTGCTGTACTTCCTCACGCGCAGGCGAGCTCATACCGCCAGATACTTCAGCTTCCGGCGAGGATGGGGTCTTCCCCGCTGCCGGTGGATATTTTCTGCGGATCACCTTCATCAGCATCTCCTTGTTGGCATATGCAACCTTACGCGCTTCGTGCTCCGGTACACGATACTCCTCTCCAAAGGTAATGCCCCAATTGAGGAAGAGCTGCAAGTGCGTCTGCATGGGATGCGTTCCGGTTTTCATCACGATGAACTCTCCCTTCGGCAGACTTTTGAGCTCGTCCGCGCTCAACAGCGGGCGCTCCATCATCTGGAGGGACTGGCTGCTCTCCTTACCCTGACTGACCGAGCCGGAGAGGACTGTGCGTGTCCCAAGTGCTTTGGAGAGCACCTCGGCGGTCTGGCTGCTGGGTGCGAAGCCGCCGAAGATGGTCGTTTGGCAATTGTCCTGTATGATCGCCGCGCCTTCCTTGCCGTAGTTCTTTTCGAGCTGGGCAAGACTTTGGATGATCGGCACCAGCGTCAGTCGACGGGAGCGGCCTGCGGAGAAAAGTGGAAGGACATTGAACGGCGGCATCGTTCCAAACTCATCCATGAAGAAGATAACGCGCCGCGGGAGTTTGCCTCCATTCTTATCGGCGACATAGAAAAGCTCCTGACTGAGTGCCTGCACTATAAGGGATGCCATGAAGTGCTTGGTGACATCCTCCTCCGGAAGAATTAGGAAGACGGCACATTTTTCCCGCGCCATGCGCTCGGCGTCAATAACATTGTCGAAACAGAGCACCTGCTCGAGTTCGGAATCGAGAAATGCATTGAGCCGTGAGAGCACCGTGGACATGACGGAGTTCATGCTTTGCTCCGCCGTGGTCAGAGCCGAACCGGAAAACCACCTTGCCTTGTGATCCTCCGGCATCATCGCCATAAGGAACTGGAAGCCGTTCTTTGCTTTCGGTCCGCTGCCGATTGGAGCAAGGAGCTCCTGCACCAGCTTGAAGACGGAGACGATATGCCGCCGCTCCTCCGGCTGTTCCTTTGTTGGAGGAAGGTGCTCGGCGAGGAGCAGGATCGTCGCCGTCAGTACACCCTCGGCCGCCTGATAAAAGTACGAGTTCTGCCCATAGATGCTTTCGTCCCCGGATGGATTGATGATCGTATTGGAAAGTATCTTGGCATATTTCTCGGACTTCGCTCTGGATTTCAGGTCATCCGGGTTCGCAACAGCAAGGTCCATGTAGCGGTTGATGAGCGTGAGCAGATTGTAGCCATCGCTGCATGTGGGATTTCGCAGGTCAACGACAGACACCTGATAGCCGTAATACATGGACGCGACCGCGCCGTAGTTGCGTGCGAGGTCACCCTTGCTGTCGAGGGCGAGGAAGCTCATTCCGCTGGCGCAGGTGTACTCCAGATTGGGGTACAAAAAGTACGCCGTCTTTCCTACGCCGGAGGCGCCGATCATCAAGCAATGGATATCGTCGCTGTCCACCAGCGCGCGGATCAACTCCGGCTCGTCTGTGTATTGGCCGTTCTTTCTTTTCTTCCATATCCTTTTTACATACCTCACAGCGGTCCTCCCAAGGACCGCAAGGCACTGCCGTTCCTTCTTTCCTCCGCCCATGCTGCCGACCACGACGCCTTGTTTTTGAGGAAGACGCTCTCCCTTGCGCCAATGCGCCACATCGAAGGGGATATGAGCATAGGTCTTGCCGATCTCTTTCAGCGTTGCCCAGCGTGCCGTACCGTGCTGGCCGTCGCCGACCGTTTTGCTCTTGATGCGGTTGAGGGAATAGTTCTTGGAGACGACGGACACCACCAGCAGGAATACAAGCAGTCCGGTGCAGAGCGCGATGAAAGACATGGTGTCATGACTCATGTTGCTTTCTCCTTTTTCTCAAATTTGGCGCAAAGATCGTCGTTCCAGTCCTTGCGCTGCGGGCAGAGGCGCTGGACCTCTAAGTTCATTTCCTCCAAGGTCTCCGTCATGCGTTCACAGGCGTCGTTGCCTGCATCATCGTTATCGAGGCATAGGTACACGGTGTCCAGCCTCGGGTTCTGCCGCAGGCGTTCCAGCACCGGCTGGGCAGAGGTCCCACAGCAGGCGACATAGCTGTGTTCCTGCCATCCATAAGGATAGAGTGTGATGTGCGAGAGCAGGTCGATAGGGGCCTCGAACACATAGAGGGACTTGTCCGTGCCATCCTTGTGAAAGCTGTGTGCGCTCTCGCTGCCCTCAACATTCATGCGAAACACCTTGCCCTCGCTGTTTGTGCTGCGCAGATGCGCGTGCTTTGCAATATCACCGTCCATGCCGACGAAGACGCAGTTATGATGCTCGTCTTCGTAGAGCAGCTTTTCATGCGTGAAATACGAAACCACCTCGCGTTCAATGTGCCGCTTGTGCAGGAGGTAGGCGTAGACGCGGCGCATATTGCTGTAGGGCTCCGGCAGGGCGAAGGGCTTCGGCTCCGTTGCGGCAGGCTTCGCCTGCTCAAGCGTTCGACCGTCCTTATGCCCCAGCAAAAGTAAAACCGCTTCCGGGTAAGGGAGGCGGTAGTAGCGTTGGACGAAGCTGATGGCGTAACCGCCCTCGCGCTTGGAGTGGTCGAACCACTTGTTGCCGCGGACGGTGACGCTGGGGTCGCTGGGGGTACGATACTCTCGACCGGAGCGAATGGGGCGCTCGCCCTGGGCGCGCAGCAGAGATACCAGGTCGGTATTCTGCGCCCGCGCCTTTTCCTCCGGCGTGAAATAGATAAATTTAGCCATTCTTTTTCTCCGTATGGATCGATGTAGTCCCTCTTGCCGCCCGAGGGACGCTGTGGTACAATTTCTCTCCGTGATATTCTGTGAGAGAAGGAAGAAGCAAATGAACCAGAAAGAACTCAACGAGATCCGCCGGCGCTTCCGGCTCGATAAAAACAACTTCAGCCGCATCTTCGGCTGCTATGTCAATTCCAACCGCGAGGTCATCTCGTGGATCGACGCCTCCCTCGGCCTCATGCGGCAGGAGGAGCAGGAGATGTATCTGGGGCTGCTCAAAAAGACGCTCTCCGGCACGCTGGGGCGCAACCTCATCGACATTGAATTCTCGACCGCTCAGGTCGCGGACAGCGACGAGCACCGTCTGCTCCAAACCCTGCGCCAGACGGAGTGCAAGGATGCGAACGCCCGCGAAACGCTCTGCCGCAAAATTATTGAATCTCTCAATATGGGCGAGACGAACTGCCTCATTCTCCTCGCCGCCGATGCCTACGATGTTCCCTACCGCGGCAAGGATGACGAGCTGCAGGCGGACGCCTCTGGCGACGTCTACAAGTATTTTGTCTGCGCCATTTGTCCTGTGAAGGCGCCGACGCTCGAGCTGCGCTACGATACCGACGAGAACTTCTTCCACCCCAGCTCCACCGGACATATTGCCCTTGCGCCCGAGCTTGGCTTCCTCTTCCCCGCCTTCGACGACCGCGCGGCGAACATCTACAACGCGCTTTTCTACAGCAAGAACGTCGAGCTCATTCACGAGGAGGTCATTGACGCGGTATTCCGTGTGGAGCCGCCGATGTCCGCCGTCGAGCAGAAAAATGTGTTTGATACCGCGCTCGCTGATACGCTTGAAAAGGATTGCAGCTACGATGTGGTGCAGTCCGTCCACGAGCAGCTGCGCGGCCGCATTCAGGAGCATAAGGAGAGCCGCGACCCCGCGCCGCTGGAGCTGACGGTCGGCGACGTCGGCGGCATCCTGTCTGAGAGCGGCGTGAGCGAGGAGAAGGTCGAGAGCTTCCGCCGCGAGTGCGAGAAGCAGTACGGCGAGAACGCCGCGCTGAATCCGAAGAACATTCTTGGCACGGGCAAGTTCGAGATCACCACGCCGGAGGTGAAGATCACCGTTGCGCCGGAAAACAGCTACCTCATCGAAGCCCGCATGATTGGCGGACGCAGGTATCTGCTCATTCCCGCCGACGACGGCGTGGAGGTCAACGGCGTGAGCGTGAGCATACCGAACGAGGAACATAACTGATCACAGAGCCGCAGCACCGGTCATCACCGATGCCGCGGCTCTGCACTATGTATGCGATATCTCTTCATGATCGTCGGGCTTGTGTCCCATGGCAAGGCGTTTGCGCTGGAGCTCACGGCGGCGCTTGCGGTCGATCCGCAGGCCATAGAGCGTACCGTCAGCCTTGCTGTTATCCTCGAAGATCCTGCCCATGTGGTGCAGCATCTGCACGACCGAATCGCCAAGAGTAGGTGAGCGATACACCGCATCTCTTTTTGGCACCCTGCTGTCGGGCGGCACATCGGCATTCTGTTCCGGCGTGTTGTTGGTCGGTTCGCCGGTATTCTCTTCCGCACCATTCGATGTGTCCGTCTTTTGCGCAGATTTGTGGTACACCGGCACATCATCCCTTGGCCTCGGGTCAGGATCAATCGGTGCTGGGGTCTCCTGCACCGGTTGTTCTTCTACTTGTCTATGACGCATCGCTTCGAGGTCTTGCCCTGATCGCTTCAGCACCTCCTGAATGACCATGTTGCGTACTGTCTTGAATTCCTTCTGCTGACTCAGCGGCAGCCGCTCCGGGAGCTTCTGACTGTAGTCGAGACATTTCTGCTCCTGCAGCTCCTGCCAGATCTCATAGGCTTCCGCCACACGCGGGTCCTTGGCGAGTTCGTCTACAATTTCATCCACAATACGCTTGAGGCGCGGCGGCAGGTAACCGTAGACCCTGCGTCCCTTTGTGAGCGGCAGCCGCTGTGTTAGCTCTTCGATGAGCTGCTCCATACGCTCATTTTGCAGCGTGCCGCTTCGCATTGCACGGATCAACTCCAGCATTCGTTCCTCGGCATTTTCGCGCAGGCGTGTGCGGTACTGTGTCTGCTTTTCATAGATGCTGATGCGGTCATTCTCATAGACCTTTGTCACGAACGCGGACTTAACTGCACGGATACCCTGCACGGTGAGATAGCCCTCGCGCGGATCGGTGGAGTAGAGGATCATGTGGATGTGAACATGCTTCTCCTTTGTGTGGAGTGCAGCATACCACTTGAGATGGTCCGGATGTATCTTGTACGCCTCCGCGATGTCTCCGATGCAGGCGCAGACCAACGCACGCCAGTTCTCCACGTCCGTGTAGCCGAGCCGCTCGGCATCCTCGCGGCGCAGAGAGACGATGGGCGTCCACACATTTCCCGCATGCTGGGAGACAGCCTCCTCGACTTCACACAGAGATTTCACCGGACCGTTGGCGTCCCACAGGCCATGCCCACCGACTTGCTGCGCGCCGGGACGGTTTGCAACATAGTCGATGTAGTTTTCACGCTTGTCCATCGGCGCAACGAACTGCTCATACGCCTGCGCGATGAATTCCGCCGCGGTCATTCGCGTAGGGTGTTCCTTGTAGTCCTCGTACTCCAGCAGCCCACGGCAGAGCGGAAGGTTTTTTGTCAGGCGCTGGATGTACGCCTTCTGCTTTTCCGTTGGCGGCGTATCCGCGTCTTTCTTTGGGATCACCACACCTTCTCGTGTGGCGAAATAGTGCGTGCGGTTACGCAGCCATTTCGCATTCTTCCCGCCCTTGAGGTAGGGCGAGATGAAAATTAGTCTTGCCAATCGTCATCCTCTCCCAACCGTCGCTGGATGTCGAGTGCGTTGGAAAAGCTGATCTGACCGTTCGTGCGCTTGACCTCATCCACGGCGTAAGCACGCAGCTCCTTGCGGTCAATAGGATCTGCGCGGAAGTGCGCGGCGATGGTGTGGCACATCATGTTCAGCTCCACGCACCACTTGAAGAGCAGCGAGCGCAGACGGTTGTTGTGGTTCTCCAGCGTGCCGCGGATCATCGTCACTAAAGCCTTCGAGAGATACTCTGTCGTGTCGCAGCTTCCGAGGTAGCCCATGTAGAAGCGCAGAGCTTTCTCGATGAATTCGCTTCGCGTTTTGCAGTTATCCTCCTCCAGCCAACCATCCATACGGCGGATCACGGCAGGGGTAAACCAGACCGCCATGCGTGTTTTGTTCTCGGTGTTTTTTTCTTCAGTCATGGGAAAATCTCCTATTCTTGTGGTTCGACACAGCGCAAAGGCTTGCCATACCGGACTTTTTTGCCTTTCCGACCACCTTACAGCCGAAAAACGGCGCGCAAGGTTCACCTTGCTTGACCATCGAAAAAGCCCCGCACTGCGGGGCTTTGTGGCTGGGAGGCGGTCGCTTGCGACCACCTCCCTTTATCTCGCACAAAATCGAACGGGCAGAAAGCCGTTCGATCACCCCGGCGAGGGCCGCGCGCAAACGCGCACAAGCGGCCCAAAACGCTGGGGATACTATCCCAGCGGGGCGACGCTCCGTCTCCTTTTCCAAAAGCGCACACAGCGGCCCACAAGGGCAAACAGCGGGTACCAGCCATCGCGGGTGCGGAAACAAAAATCGGAGGCTGCACAGTGTGCAGTCTCCGATTTATTCTGCTGATATGCCTTTGATCTGTTCCACGAACGGCCCCATATCTCACCGCTTTCCATACGTGCAGCGGCATCGTTGATTCGTTCGTCCACGAGACGGTGCGCCTGCGCGCGAAGCATTTTGAGTGCTTCTCTCATATTCTCTTCCATCTTGACCTCACATTTCCATCCGCGGTGCAGGCAAATCTTTTATTTCCGGTTCGGCGGACTGCTCCTCACGAAACCGCTGGGCATACTCGTGCGGGCTCATGCCGGTCTGCTGCCGGCAGAACTCCTCCATCTTCCGCGCCAGCACTTCCTGCTCGGCGGCGTTTAGGTGGTAGTTCCAATTCTCCTCCGTGCCATCCCCTTTGCAGAGATTCAGTTCCAGTTCGTCGCAGAGGCAGTCTTTCTCGATATCGTAGTTAGCATAAATGTTGAGCCAATCATCATTCTGGTCGGTACACACATAGGTGCCGAAAGCGGCATCGACGTCGAAGTCAGCCTGCACATAAAAGTTGAGCTTGCCATCCGACTCGATGATCTCCTCGCCGAAGGAGAAATTCCGTGCAGAGAGGTGTCCCGCCGAGGTTATTTCTTTGCCGTCCAGATATCCCAGCAGTTTATTCCACTGCTCTTTCGCCGGCGCAAAAGATGACCGCGATGCATGGTATGCTGCTACAGACACATCCCGCATCGCCCAGGTCTGCCACCCGTCCATGATGTGGACAGCAGAGAACTCGTGCTTATCGAAGTTGAGATCGAATACGCCGCGCACCTTGCCGGTGTTTTCCGTGCGCACAGCAGTCAGCGCATCGTACTCCTCTGCTGTGATGGGCTGGCCGCCTGCAAACATTTTGATGAACAGATCTGGCGCAGCATTCTCGTCGGTAGTAATGTAGCTGCGCAGCTTTTTGCAGGCATCCAGCAGCTCCTCACCGGGGGTCGTCTTGAAGTACCACTCCTGTCCGTTTTCTACTACATGGTAGGCGGCATAAGTACGGGCAGCCTCTTCCTCTGCACGCTGTGCGGCAGCTTCTGACTGAATAGCGCGGCTGATGCGCTCATACTCATGTGCCGGAAGCTGATTGCACAGTTCGTCCAACACATTCTCCAGATGCACCTGCAGCGTTTCATCTTTGAGATGCTTCTCAATGGCATTTTTCCAGCGTCGGTCGATCCACAGAACGATCTCTTCCTGCTGTACCATCTCAGTTCCCCTCCTTCACTGTGACTGTCGCAGGCTTCGGCTCGCTGCTCTGCGGCTTCGGTGTAGTCGGCTTAACGGTGCGCTTGGCTTTGGGTGCAGGGACAGCTTTGCTGTCCAGATACTCCCGCAGCGGCTCCGGCACTTCTGTCTCATAGAGTTCTTGCAGCGTTTTTTCCATCTGTGCCTGCACACTTGTGTTTTTCTTTTTGAGAGAAAAATCGAGAGCGGCAAGCTGTTCGCTCTCGAATGGGATCATAATATTCTCTTTTTTCATGATGTTCCTCCAATCACATCGTCATCTGCGGCTCCTCTGGTGTCTGCTCCATTTGCTGTTGTGGGTGGTCGGTCAGCGCATACCAGCGACCATGCTCATCTCTTTTTAAGGACAGCACCTCCATCTCCAGGATTTCCTGCGCTTCGACCGGCATCTGGTATCCGCTGACTCCGGGATGTGCCATAGTCGCTTCGCCTCGTAGGAGCTTCTCCGTTTCGGATGAAGTCAGGTCCACAAAGCCACAAGGCGTCATGAGTTGGAAGAGATCGTTCGGATAGCTTTTCAGTAGTTCCTCCACGGTCTGTGGCTGCACCATATCCCGCAGTCTCGATGTGGTCTGCACCGAATCGCTCTGTACAATCCCTTCTGTGAGGAACTTCGGCACATTGATGACCTCTGCGTTACGGAAGGCGAGGTCACCGCGGTAGCCAATTTTCAGAGCGGAAAACTCCCTCGCGGCACGGATGAGTGCCTTGGGGCTTCCGGGCGGCATCTCCTGCTCCCATCGGTACCACTTATCTTCATAGCCACAGGGAGTGAGCTTGAGAAGGACATAGTCCTCCGGCACGAACTTCGGATAGCGACAAAGCTGACCGCCCACGGCATAGTGGGGTTTGCCCTCACACATCACAGTCTGCTCCATGTACGATTTCATCTTGGGCAGGGTTTCGCAGAACCAACACTCGGTATCCCCGAAGCGACGGAGCTGACCATCATCCAGAATGCGGTTGAGATTATCCTTTTTCGTCAGGTGATAGACCGTAGACGGTCTGGGCGCTTTTTGATATGCCATGTTATTCGGCCTCCTCATAGTAGTCACGAAGCTGAAATCCAAGCGCTTCCATCTCGCTATGGTCCATATTGAGGATGTGACGCAAAATATCGTAGAGATCGCCGCCCGAATAACGGCTGTTGAGAAAATCCACGAGCCGGTCTACCAACTCGCGTTCGCGCTCCGGCGTAATGGGTTTTGTTGCAGTATTCATAATCATTTTTTCCTTTCAGCCTTTCGGCAGATATTTTCTTGGATCGGTCCGTTCCCCGTGGACGCGTACCTCAAAATGAAGGTGCGGGCCGGTGGAGCGACCGGTGCTGCCGGAGAGGGCAATGATGTCGCCTGCCTCCACCGTCTGACCTGCCTGCACCAGAAGGCTCGAGCAATGTCCATACAATGTGGCAAGCCCGCTGCCGTGGTCGATCATGACATAGTAGCCATACCCACCGGCATTGTATTTGGAGACCGTCACCGTTCCCGGCAGCGCGGCGCGGATCGGCGTACCCGTTGGGACAGCCATGTCCATGCCTGTGTGATTCTTCAGCCTGTGGGAGATGGGATCGATGCGGCTGCCGAATTCAGAGGTGACGCGGCTTTCCCATCCAGAACCAATGGGCGAGCAGAAACCATCCGCACTGATAAACGGCACCTCCGCACCGGGTATCCAATCCTCCGAACCGTCGGCGACGCCATAACGTACCAGATCATACACGCTGTCGGCGTTGGCTTTCTGCTCGTCCGTTATCTGCAAGCCGAGCGCACTCTCGATATTTTCGTAGGCCTCTATCATATCCGTAATGGGAATTGCCACGGTGCAGCTCTCCTCGGATTCTGTTCCGTCCTCTGCGGTAACGGTTCGAATGCGCTCCTCGTAGGTCACGAAGCAGTCCACAAACCGCCGGTGGGCGCGGCGGCTGGGAGCATCCTCACCGAAATGCAGAGCATAGAAAACAGCCTTGATGCGGATCTCGTCAAGGCTGTCGTTGCCTTCCATCATGTCATGAACGGCGGCAATGGCATCGTCCAGCAGCGCAAAGCTGCGGCGCATATCGTCGATGTAGGCAGTGTACTCCACAGGCGTCTGCCGCGGGATATCTCCTCCGCGGAAGCTCAGAAGAACGGCAGAGCGGTTGTGTTCGGCGCCGCCCGAAAGCAGAGAGCAGAAAAGTGCCAGCGTTACAACAAGCGGTGAGAGGATAGCCGCTGCGATCCAGCCAGCCTTCCTCCGCATTCCCTCATTGGACACTGCGGCGGCAGCGAGCTTTGCCAGCAGTACGGCAGGGAGCGCCATTATTTGCCGCCTCCCGCGCCAAATATTTCCCGCTTATACTCCGGCGCCTGCACCTCCAGCGGATAACGATCGTTGCCGCACTTGTAGAGGCACGAGCCGCGCCGCGGGTCCTGGATCAGCGCATACTCGGATTCCTCCAACTGGAGCGCATCCATGAAGAACTTCTTATCCACGTTGCCGCCGTTGAAGATGAATTGATGGACGGGGATGGAAAAGAGCGGGCGCGTCATTTCTCGGATACCCGGCTGGTCAAAATCCTCGAGGTTCTGACTGGCGAGGAAGAGTGCAGACTCTTTCTTACGTACGCGCTTGAGGCAGTTGCGGATGTAGGTGACCACGGTGGGATTGGAGAGGCATAGGTACAGCTCGTCAATAGCCGCGACGGAATCGCCCGCAGTCAGAAGCTGGTTCGACATATACGAGAGCAGCGTGAACAGAATGGTGTCGCGCAGGTTCTTCGCTACATTGTCCAGCCCCTTGACACAGAAGACGAGAAATTTGGAATTTGTGATGTTCGTATGTCCGTTAAAAAAGCGCGAGTCCGCTCCCTTGCACATGGAGTGAAGTCCAAGCAGAAGGTCGCGCAGCATTTCACGGGGATAAAGACCGGCAGCGTCATAGTTGTCATAGGCTTCCCGGATCGTATCATACAGGTCGGAAAGGATGGGGTAGTCGGTTGGCTGCATTTTCGTGAAGTCTGTGTGGTCGGTAATATTCCACTTTTTATATAATTGCTCCACCATCAGCTCCAGCGTGTCGATGCGGGGCGTGTCGAAGCCCTTGTAGACGCGGAAGACGTCCCGCAGGAAGGAAATGTGTTGGGCAAGCAGCGTGCCGTGGAAAGCCTGGGGTGCGTCCGGATCGTCCGGTCCGCTGCCATCGTCCCAGCAACGGGGTTCCAGCAGATTGATGCGGTACTGTCCGCTCAGATAGTCGAGAAAGCAGCCGCCCAGCGCACGGCACTCGTCCTCCATCTCATGCTCGGAGTCGAGGGAGATCACGCTCTTGCCCGCTTCGCGCACATTGCAGAGGAGCAGCTTGAGCAGAAAGCTCTTGCCCTGTCCGCTGTTGCCAAGGATGAGCACATTGCTGTTCGTCTTGTCGGGCGCACGGCGAAATAGGTCCACGATGATGTTCGCACCGAAGCGATCCCGTCCGATGAAGAAGCCCTCGGGGTCGGTCTTGCCGGAATAGTTCATGGGATAGAGATTTGCAACGCTGCGCGCGGGCAATACGCGCTCGGCAAAGCTGGCAAGCACACTACCGCCCGCGGGATTGGCAGAAGCAAATCCGTCCTTCTGCCGCAGGAGCAGACTGTCCATCCCGATCTTCGAGCGCATGAGCTGCGCCGAGATGACCTCTCGCGCCGCGCGCAGCTTTTCGGGGCTGTCCGCGGCAATGTCCAAATACACCGCGCAGTGGATGAGTGGCTCCTGCTCCTGCCGCTGCGACTCCACAAGGCCGACCACGTCGCGCAGCTTCGCTTCGGCGGTCACGCTCTGTTTGAGGTCGTTGACGTTGCTGCGCTCCATGCGGCTCTTGTTGGCCGCGGCGTGCAGAATAGCGTCCTCCTCCGCCGGCGTGACCTGCCGCGCGGTCAGGCGCAGACTAACGCCGCCTATGTCCCCAATGCGGCGCAGCAGCGCCAGCTCATCTGTCATGGGCGGGTAGCTCTTGAGGCTCAGCACCGTGTGGTATCGGCTGCCGAGGATAAAGTGGTCGGTATTGAATTTTGCCGCCGCGGGCGCGATGCTGTCCAGAAAATCCATGGGACGCCGGGCCGGCTCCGGCAGTTTCTTTTTGGGCTTCTTTTTATTAGCCATGTACATACTCCTCTCCGTCGAAATCGTGAAATACCTCCGTGGTCAGATCCTGCTGATAGTAGATCGCCAACAGGCGCTTCACATCCTGTTCCTCCGCCAGCTTCACGCGAAGCCCGTGGTCGCAGATGGTTTTCTCCAGTTGACGCAGGGTCGCCTCGTCTACGCCCGCCTTGCGATCCACCGGCAGCACCAATACAAACTCACGCGAGGAAGCGGAGGCAAATTGAATGGCGTCCAGATGTGCGAGGTCGCGCTCGAGCAGGGCGCGCACCTCTGGCGCTGTTTCCTCCTCCAGGCGGTGGCGGTAATATTCCTTATTCTGTTGAAAGGACTCGCGGGAATCGAGCGCCAGAAGCTCCAGTGAGGGCTGGGTGCTCAGAAGCACGGTGAGGGAGCGGATGCGGCTTCGAATGACTTCCGGGGAGAGAACGGAAAGGTTATCCGGTCGGATAAGATAAAAAACACGCTCGCCGGTCTCCGTCCGGATGCCGTGCGGCGTGATGTGGGCAATGCCCATGAGCTGCCGCGTCGATTGGCGCTGACGCAGCTCTTTTTTCTGGTTGCGATTCATTGATCCAGCCTCCATTCGTAATACTGTTGGCTCAAAAAGAGAAAGTTTGCGGCACGGCGCAGAAAGTCGAGGATGCTGCTGCCCTCGACCTGAATGGTGAGGAAGGCATACAGCACCGTGACCACCAACAGCCCCATGCCGAGGCCCTGTGACAGCGCCAGCACCGCGAGCAGCGCGGCGACACCGATGACGGCGATGTCCCGCAGCAGCCAGAGCCACAGCATGGGCTTGGCTTTGAGATTATCAGGATAGATAAACATGGTGATTTCCCCTATTGTTTTTGCAAAAAGAAAACGGTATGATACATCATGTATTCTCGCTCGAAGGAGACAAGCATAATGATCACGACCGTATTGTTTGATTTGGATGGAACGCTACTCCCGATGGACCAGGACGCTTTTACGCGCGGCTACTTTAAGCTCCTTGCGGCCAAGCTCGCGCCGCACGGCTATGAGCCGAAGCAGCTCGTTGAAGCCATCTGGTCCGGCACCGAAGCTATGGTCCGCAACGATGGCAGCCGCACGAACGAGGCGGCATTCTGGGATAAATTCGCCTCCATCTATGGGAAAAAGGCCCGAGCAGATGAACCACTCTTCGTGGACTTTTACGCCAACGAATTTAACCGGGCGCAGAGCATCTGCGGGCATGATCCCCGCACGGTGGAGATCGTCCACAGCCTGCAAAAGCGCAGCTATCAGGTGGTGTTGGCGACCAATCCCATCTTCCCACGCATTGCGACGGAAAACCGTATTCGCTGGGCGGGACTGGAGCCGGATGATTTTGCGCTCATTACCACCTATGAGAATTCCACCTATTGTAAGCCGAACCCCGCCTACTATCGTGAGATCCTCGAAAAGCTCGGTCGGAAGGCAGAGGAATGCCTCATGGTCGGTAACGATGTGGTGGAGGACGGCGCAGCGCAGAGACTTGGCATTCCGGTGTTTTTCCTCACGCCCTGCCTCATCAATCCGCAGGGGAAAGACATCTCGGCGATCCCCCACGGCGGCTTTGATGAGCTTGCCGCATATCTTGACCAACTGAATTGAGCAACTGCCGCAGCGCTCCGCTGCGGCAGTCATTTTTCCCTATCGGTCACTCTCTATCAGCCTTGCCGTCCTGCTCCAGCGCCTGCTGGATGCAGTTCAGGAAGAAGGCATTCTGCTTGACGCCGTTCCGCTTGAGGTATGCCTTGAACTGCTCGAACAGCTCAACCGGCACCTGAAACGCGACCGTCCGCACATTGTCCTTGTCCATCTTCAGATTCTCCTCCATTTCGTAATATTTTATGATGAGTCCTGTCACATACTGGCTGAGCGATATGCCGGACTCTGTCTGCCGCTGCCGCACCTTCGCGTGCAGTGCTTCGGGGATCTCCGCACAGAGGTTCTTATACCCTGCTGTCATGTCCTGACCGTCCTTTCCTTGTAAGTAAAGCAACCATACCCAAAAGCAAGCACAAAAGCTATTCACCAAAAGCAATGAAAAAGCAAGTACAGCAGTAAGCATAATGTACTAATGTCTCTTCTCGGGATGATCCACGGCATAACGAATCCCCTGCATCAAAAACATGACGCAGGGAACGGCGACGCTGTTATGTTGAGCTTCACATAACAGCGTTTATTGGGACAAAGCCATTATGTTAATGGTGGGCACAAAAATGGCAT
>ERZ773136.683-NODE-683-length-36923-cov-5.569274_pt1 | contig 36923 bp, 35 predicted proteins | sample MGYA00580855_ERZ773136 | MGnify/ENA primary metagenome ERZ773136 (study PRJEB29015, sample SAMEA2737860) | human gut metagenome | biome: human gut; feature: human-associated habitat; material: faeces | place: China | collected 2012 ... | reverse complement strand
CCTCATGGAGATGGGACACAGCGACGAGATAGTTATCGGCGACGGCAACTTCCCCGCGGCGAGCATAGCTCAGCGCCTTGTTCGCCTCGACGGTCACGGAGTGCCCGAGGTTCTCGACGCGGTTTTGAAGCTCATGCCCCTCGACACCTATGTTGACGCTCCCGTTGCGCTCATGGACAACAACGGCGACGGAGATCGCCCGGCAGTCTGGGACAAATACGAAGAGATAGTCAAAGCGAACGAGGGCGACAAGAACTTCGAGCTCATGGAGCGCTTCGCTTTCTATGACAGAGCGAGAAAGGCATACGCCGTCATCGCGACGGGCGAGACCGCCGTATACGCAAACATCATCCTCAAAAAGGGCGTTGTAAAATAACTCGGAGGACTCTGCATCAATGGAAAAAAGAGTTTTGGCGTTCGACTTCGGCGCGTCGAGCGGACGCGCGATAATCGGACATTTTGACGGGGAGAATATCCGCCTCGAAGAAGTTCACCGCTTCTCGAACGACCCCGTGAGCGTGAACGGCACGCTCTATTGGGATGTTCTGCGCCTGTTTTTTGAGATAAAGCAGGGACTGACAAAGGCGAAGCTCGCCGGCGGATTCGACAGCATCGGTATCGACACCTGGGGCGTTGACTTCGGGCTGCTCGATGAATTCGGCTGCCTGCTCGAAAATCCCATCCACTACCGCGACGCACGCACGGCGGGAATGATTGAAGAAGTGTTTAGAACAGTTCCACGTGAGGAGCTTTACTCCCGCACGGGCATCCAGTTCATGGAGCTCAACACGCTCTTCCAGCTCTGCTCGCTCAAAAAATACCGCCCGCACATTCTCGACAGGGCGGATAAGCTGCTGTTCATGCCCGATTTATTCGCCTATATGCTCACGGGCAGAAAGCAGACAGAATATTCAATAGCGACCACCTCGCAGATGGTTGACATAAAGACAAAAGACTGGGCATATGACATTCTCGACCGCCTCGGCATCCCGTCGGGAATCCTCACGCCCATTGTGCCGTCGGGCACCGAGAACGGAATGCTCAGCGCGGAGATATGCGAAGAGCTGGGGCTCGACCCCGTTAAAGTTGTCATTGACAACATGCCCGAGGGCGAATTCATCGATGTTGAAATTGAAAACCTGCCCATTGCCGAAGAAGGCGATGCCAAGTTCGGCGAAAAACACACCGTTCGTTTCAGTCGGGAAGTCTATATCGAGCGCGATGATTTCATGGTTGAACCTCCGAAAAAGTTTTTCCGTCTCAAACCCGACGGAGAGGTTCGTCTTAAAGGTGCATACATTGTAAAATGCGTCGGTTTTAAACAGGACGAAAGCGGAAAAGTTACTGAAATCCACTGCACATACGACCCCGAAAGCTTCAGCGGCGAATGCACCCGCAAAGTCAAGGGCACAATTCACTGGGTACCCGTTCAGGATGCGATTCCCGCTGAATTCCGCCTTTACGAACAGCTCATGAAGGATGAAAACGTTTCGGCCGATGATTTTATCGATAAGCTGAATCCCGATTCCGTTCGCATTCAGAACGGATTTATCGAACCCTTCCTTGCCGATAAACCCGCCGGCTATCGCTGTCAGCTCATGCGCATCGGTTATTTCTGTGTTGACCCTGATTCAACCGCTGAGAAGCGCGTTTTCAATCGCACTGTCGGCCTGAAGGACAGCTATAAACCCGCACAGAGCTGAGGCTCGCGCACCTGATTGACACCCTTTTGATGTTAAGAGCTTTGCCGCCGTTCGACTGCAAAGCTCTTTGTTTTTTCTTTTTATTTTTTCTTTTTATTTTTCTGTTTATCCTCAGGCTCGATTGCGAATCATATCATGCCGAACTCTGCCTTCAGGCGCAGAATTCTTTCAACACTTTCATTTAATCTGTCCAACGAAATCTCGCCTGTTTGCACGGCCGAAAGAATCCCGTTGAATGCGGCTGCGTAGTCGTAAGGCATCAGGAGTATATCTGCGCCTGCATTAAACGCAAGCACCGCGCTCTCTTTCGATGAATAGTTCTCGACAATCGCACCCATTGCAAGCGCATCGGTAATTATTACGCCGTCATAGCTCATTTCGCAGCGAAGGTGCAGCGTCAGCGCATCATATGACAGTGAACAAGGCAGATTGTCGGTGTTTCCGCGTGTCAACGTTATATGTGCCGCCATTATCATATCCGTTTCATTAATTGCATTATAAAACGGAATCAATTCGCATTCCGAAAGCTGCTGCCAATCCTTTTCGAGTGCAACATAGCCGTCATGCGTATCTCCCGCCGTGTCCCCATGCCCCGGAAAATGTTTTATGCAGGCAATAATGTTTTCTTTATGCAGACCGGATATTGCTGCATTCACCATTTTTGCAACAAGTTTTGGGTCGCTTCCGAACGCTCTGTTTCCGATAACAGTATTATTCGGATTTGAATTCACATCCGCAACGGGCGCAAAGTCAAGATTAAACCCAAGCTCTGCAAGGTACCCGCCTATTGCTGAATACATTGCACTCACCTGCTCCGGATCGCCGGTGCTTCCGACAGCCTGAGCACCGTCATATTTCGGCACTGTGAAGGCGGGCGAGTTTGCAATTCTTGCAACCGTGCCTCCCTCCTCATCTACTGCAATAAAAAGAGGAATTCGGCTTGCTTTCTGTAGATTTTGGATGAATGAAGCAGTCTGTTCCGGGTTTTCGATATTCTTTCCGAAAAAAGCTATCCCCCCGGCAGGATGCGCTGCGAGAAAATCCGCCATGCCCGCCGAACAGTCCGTGTCACTGTACTGTGCCGAGCCGTGCGCCTGATTCGGTGTGAAGCTTTCATCCAACGATTCCGGACGAACAATGAAAAGCTGTCCGACTTTTTCTTCAAGGGTCATTTCAGTCATCATTTCAGCCACGATATCCTCCTCCGGATCGTTTGTTGCGGCTGCCGAAGGTTTTATCGTCATCTCCGCAGTCGGTTCGACGGAGGGCGTGAGCAGTACCGGTGCTGCAGTTGAATCCTGTCCGATTCCGCGTCCGCCTATGCATGCGCAGAATGCACACAAAAGCACCGCTGCAATCACCGTTATGCAGCTGATATTTATTTTTTTATCGGTAATAACTGCATTCCGCATCATTTTAGGCATAAACCTCCGCTGATGTTTGTGTTGTTCTCTGCTGCAAAATCGACAGCATCCCCTTTGCGGAATGCTGCCGACCGTTTGTGTTCAAATTAGATTCAGCCCATGATATCGTGGTTTACCGTATCCTGAATGCGCTGTGCAATTTCATCCGCACGGGCAACAAGCTTCTTGCCCTCTTCGCTGAAGAATGCAGCCTTTGCTTCATCCTTTACGCCGCCGAGGTTGATAAGGACATTCAGCCATGCACCGTGAACACAGGTGTGAAGGTTCAGCCCGCCGACGCCGAGATCGCTTGCGCAGTTGGTGTTGTAATGACCGAGCATTTTGTCCGCAAGTTCAAGCGCAGCAACGGAGAGGCGCAGTGTTTCAAAGGGAACTTCCGTTGCAACAAGAGTTGCATCGGCAATAGCTTTCCTGCGAACGGCCTTCTCCTCGTCGGTTGCTTTCGGCATTTTGAACGCAGCTGCAACAAGGTTGTATGCGTCCGTATCCCTGTCAACCTGAGCGGTCAACTCGTCGTAAATTTTCTTTCCCTGCTCAATGATTTCGTGACAGAGGGGCCAATCGGCTTCATAGCTCTTTTTGACCGCAGTCTGACCCGCGACCATCGTGACAAGGCCTGTGCCCTGTGCGCCGCAGAATGCAGCCGCACTGCCGCCGCCGGGAGCGGGAGCATCGGAAGCAACAATGTTGAGATAGTCAGTAACGACCATGTCGATAAGTTTCATGTGTTTAAAATTACCTTTCGTTGTTATGATTATGCCGATTCGGACTATTCTGCCGTGCTGTCGGCAATTTATTCCGAATCGAACCTGAGATTACTTCACAGCGACACGGCCGCGCTTGATAACCTTTTTAACCTGATTTGAGCCCATTCTGTAGCAGAGCATGGGCAGCTCATCCGCATTCCAAAGCACGATATCCGCAAGTTTGCCCGGTTCAATCGAACCGACGCTGTCGCCCTTGCCGATTGCACATGCGGCATTCAGCGTGACTGCCGTCAAAACCTCCTCGGGGAAGAGGCGGTAACGCAGATAGCCGAGATTCATTGAAAGCTGCAAATTCAGCGACGGACATGAACCGGGGTTGAAATCCGTTGCAATTGCAACAGGGACGCCCGCCGAAATCATGTCACGCGCACGCGCAAAGGGTTTGTTGAGATAAAGTGAGGTTTGCGGCAGCAGGCAGGCAGTCGTTTTCGCCTTTGCCATTGCTTCAATGCCGCTGTCCCGCGTTGCAATAAGGTGTTCTGCGGAAATTGCGCCGATCTCGCCCGCAAGCTCCGAACCGCCCAGCGGGTCTATCTCATCCGCATGAACTTTTGACGGAAGCCCGAGTTTTTGTGCCGCAAGCAGAAGTTTCCGCGACTGCGGAACGTTGAATACGGAACTTTCGAGGAAGACATCGCAAAAATCCGCAAGGCCCTGTTCCGTAACGACCGGCAGCACACGTTCAATTATAAAATCAATGTACCCGTCGGCATTGCCTGCATATTCGTCCGGAATTGCATGTGCACCGAGGAATGTGGCAGCAATATCCTGTGCGCAGGCTCCGCCGAGACGGCGAATGACGCGGAGCTGCTTCAGCTCATTTTCCGAATCCAGTCCGTAACCGCTTTTAATTTCAACCGTTGTAACGCCGAAATCGAGCATTTCCGCAAGAAAGCCTCGTCCGCGTTCAAAAAGCTCATCCTCGGTTGCTTTGCGCGTGTTGGTCAGCGTGTTCAAAATGCCGCCGCCTGCATTGAGGATATCAAGGTAGCTTGCGCCTGCAATTTTCAGCGGCACTTCATGCGCGCGCCAGCCCCCGAAAACAAGATGGGTGTGTGCGTCAACAAGTCCGGGTGTTGCAAGCGCACCGTGAGCATCGACGATATCGGCATATGCCGAATATTCCGGAAGCTCTCCGTTTGCAGTCACCGCAGCGATTTTTTCACCGTCAATAAGAACTGCCGCATTGTGCAGCACTTCGATTTTGCCCTGATCCGAACCGCAGCGGCTGCTTGTGCCGAGCGGGGTTGCAAGTGTTCCGATGTTTTTAATAAGAAGCATAGGCATTTGACCTTTTCACGGAATGCAGAGCGGCAAATGCTCTGCATTCCGTTCAGTCTTTAATTGTGTTCTGAATTACAACAAATAGTTTTCAATAATCTGCTTGTCCGCATTGAAGTCCTCGATTTGCAGGTAATATTCTGCGGAATCGATGAGCGCACGCATCGGAGTCAGGCCGATGATCTCCGTGCCGATAACGTGAATGCCCCAGCGTGCGGCTTCAGCCTTTGTGACTTCAACAACCCTGTAAAGCGGAGTGCGGTTGAAGTCGGTCATGTTGATTGAAACCTGCGCAATGTTCCTGTCCTCAAGCATAACGCCGAGAGCCTTTACGCAATCGAAACCACCGCTTGAACGACGGATAATCTTTGCAATTTTGCTTGCAATGGAAACATCGGAAGTTGAGAGGTTGATATTGAATGCAACCAAGGGCATACGGCAGCCGACGGCTGTTACGCCTGCGGTGGGGTGAATCGCTGCGCCGCCGAAATCGGGGGTCCACTGCGGATCCTTGACCTTTTCCGCCATGCCTTCAAACTGACCCTTGCGAATTGCCGCAAGGTTTACACGATGCGGTGCGGAAGCGGAATCTTCATAAAGGAAAATGGGTATGCCCGCTTCATTCCAAATGCGCTCTGCGAGCTGTTTGGAATACTCAACGGTTTCTTCCTTTGTAACGTCCTTCATGGGAATAAGGGGGATAACATCGACCGCACCCATGCGGGGATGTTCGCCCTGATGATGATTCAGGTCAATAAGCTCTGCCGCTTTCTTGGCAAGAGCGGTTGCGGCATTCATAACGCCTTCGGGGCTGCCCATGAAGGTGATAACGCTGCGGTTGTGGCTTGCATCGCTGCTGTAATCAAGCAGTGTTACGCCCGCAGTGTTGCGAACGGTGTCAACACATGCCTCGATGACCTCATGGTTCCTGCCCTCGCTGATATTCGGGACGCATTCAATGATCTTTGCCATTTTAAGAAAACTTCCTTTCGTGTTTTTGCCCCGCAGAAGTATGCGGAGCGGTTGTTTTTTGCGTTTGTTGTTTGTTGTTTCTTTATTTTTGCCGCGTCCGCAGGGCAAAAGCCGTGAGCTTCCGCCGTCTGCGGGCGCAGGCATTGTTGATTTGAAGAATGTATGCAGAACGTATCATACCGTTCCGGCAAATGCCGGTTTAACATTTGTCCTGCACGTTTCCGAAGCTTATTTCAGAGCATCGGCAACAGTTTTTTTCACAAGTTCGTCATCCGCAAAATAGGGGATGGTGATATGAGCCTTGCCCGCCCATTTTTCATTGTATTTAACGGATGTTTCAACGGAGTGCTCGTTGCGCGCCCAATTGCGCCTTGCAACGCCGCCCATAACGTCCCACATCATTGCGGAGCGAATGATATTATCCACGCGTTCGCTGCCGTCCAGAACAAGGCCGAAACCGCCGTTGATGGATTTGCCGATTCCGACACCGCCGCCGTTGTGCAGTGCACAGAGGCTCATGCCCCTTGCGGCATTGCCCGCGAAGCACTGAACCGCCATATCCGCCATTACATTGCTGCCGTCCTTGATGTTTGCAGTCTCGCGGAAGGGGGAATCCGTACCGCTGACGTCGTGGTGGTCGCGTCCGATCATAACCGGACCGATTTCGCCGCTGCGAACCATTTCGTTGAATTTAAGCGCGATATTCGTTCTGCCTTCGGCATCCTGATAGAGTATGCGCGCCTGTGTGCCGACAACAAGCTTGTTTGCCTTTGCATCACGAATCCAAATATAGTTATCGCGATCCTGAGAGCAGCGGGTCGGATCGATGCAGCTCATTGCCGCTGCATCGGTCTTGTCGAGATCCTCGGGCTTGCCGGACAGGCAGACCCAGCGGAACGGACCGTAGCCGTAGTCAAACAGAACCGGACCCATAATATCCTCAACATAACTCGGGAAGATGAAGCCATCCTTTTCATCAACGCCGTTCTTGGAGATTTCCTGAACGCCGCTGTCGTAAACCGCTTTCATGAAGGAGTTGCCGTAGTCGAAGAAATACGTGCCGCGCTTTGTGAGGGCAACGATTGCATCGAAATGACGGCGCAGCGAAGCATTGACGCGGCGTTCGAACTCGTCACGATCGGAATGCAGCATATGCGTGCGCTCATCAAAGGTCAGACCGACGGGGCAATAACCGCCGTTATAGACATTGTGGCAGGAAGTCTGGTCGGAAAGCAGATCGATATGGATGTTATGCGCAACGGCATATTCAAGCAAATCGACAATATTTCCGTGATATGCGATCGAAATCGATTTTTTCTCCGCAAGGTACTGTTTTGCTTCCGCAAACACCTCGTCAAGGTTATCGGAAACAGTGTTTACCCAGCCTTGGTCATAACGTGTTTTGATTCTTGAAAGGTCAACTTCCGCAAAAACACCGACTGCGTTTGCGATGTTCGCCGCCTTGGGCTGTGCACCGCTCATGCCGCCGAGACCGGAGGATACAAACAGCTTGCCCGCAAGATCGCCGTGTTCCGCAACGCCGAGATATTTTCTGCCTGCGCCGAGAATTGTGTTGAACGTTCCGTGAACGATGCCCTGCGGTCCGATATACATCCAACCGCCCGCCGTCATCTGTCCGTAGTTGGCAACGCCGAGTTCTTCCGCAATTTCCCAATCCTTAAGATTGTCGAACATGCCGACCATCAGTGCGTTTGTGATGATAACGCGGGGCGCGGTGGGCTTTGAAGGAAACAGGCCGAGAGGATGACCGGACTCAACAACGAGAGTCTGGTTTTCGGTAAGCTCTTCAAGATATTTTTTGATGAGGCGGTATTGCAGCCAGTTTTGGCAGGGCTGACCTGTTTCGCCGTAGGTAACAAGTTCATAGGGGTAAAGCGCAATCTCGAAATCAAGATTGTTGTCAATCATTACCTGAAAAGCCTTGCCTTCAATGCATTTGCCCTTGTATTCATCAATGGGTTTGCCGTAAATCCTTCCCTCGGGACGATAGCGATAGGCATAGATTCTGCCGCGGGTTTTGAGTTCTTCCATGAATTCTGGAGCAAGCGTTTCATGGAGTTCCTCGGGAACATAGCGCAGTGCGTTGCGCAGCGCAAGCTCAGCCTGTGCGGGAGTGAGGCGGAAACCTCTGTCCGGTGCGCGGCGATAGCCCTCTTCCATTTTCGGATACTCCGGAAGAGTGTTGTCAAGTTTGATTGTCATTGCTTTTGCAACAAGTTCGTTTTTCATACTGATATTCCCTCCTTCGTTAGGATTGAATTTTTTACCGTTTTTTCGGTATTTTTAATTTAGCTGTCGTCAGTGCTGTCTGTTATCGGTTTTTGATAACCGGCGCAAATCATTCAAGGGTTCCGCAAACGCTCTCGGCCGCGCGGACGATCTCTTCCGCCTTTACCATTGCATCGAACTTGTTCATCTGTTCATACATCACGATATCGTCGTGAATGGGTGCAACGCTTTCGCGGATTTTGTTGTAAACAGCCTTTGTTGCGGGAGCGAGCTTATCATCGCCGCGCAGGTAAAGAGCCTGACTTGCGGCAAACAGCTCAATGCCGATAACCTTCTGTGCATTGTCAAGGATCATGCGCGCCTTGCGTGCGGCAATGGTGCCCATGCTTACATGATCCTCCTGATTTGCAGAGGAAGGAATGGAGTCAACGCTTGCAGGGTGCGCCCAAACTTTGTTTTCGGAAACCATGCTTGCGGCTGAATACTGGGTAATCATAAAGCCGGAGTTAAGGCCGCCGTTCTCACTGAGGAATGCGGGCAGACCGGCGCTGAGCTGCGGATTGACAAGGCGTTCAATGCGGCGCTCGGAAATGTTTGCATATTCCGCAAGCGCAATGCCGAGGAAGTCGAATGCAAGAGCCATCGGCTGGCCGTGGAAATTGCCGCCGGAAATCGCTTCGTCGTCATCGGGGAAAATAATGGGATTGTCCGTCACGGCGTTAATCTCGCGGCTGACGGCATTGTAAACGTATTCGATCGCATCGCGGCTTGCACCGTGAACCTGCGGGGTGCAGCGCAGTGCATATGCATCCTGAACCTTTCCGGGAATGGTATCAAACGCAAGCTTGCTGCCTTCAAGCAGAGTGAGCAGGTTCTTTGCGCTGTTGATCTGTCCCTTGTGGCCGCGAACAGCATGAACCTTGGGATCATAGGCCTTCTTGATGCCGAAAAGTGCTTCCGCAGTCATTGCGCAGGCGATATCCGCAGTCTTTGTGAGCTGAACGGCGTCATATACCGCAAGACAGCCGACGGCAGTCATTATCTGAGTTCCGTTAATGAGTGCAAGGCCTTCCTTGGCCGCAAGTTCGACAGTGGGAATACCGGCAGCCGCCATTGCTTCTCTGCCGCTCATGATTTCGCCCTTGTATTCCGCGCGGCCTTCACCGAGCATAACAAGAACCATGTGGGAAAGGGGTGCAAGGTCTCCGCTTGCGCCGAGGGAGCCCTTTTCGGGAACTATGGGGTGAACACCCGCGTTCAGCATTGAAAGCAGGGTTTCGATTGTGGAAAGACGAATTCCCGAATTGCCGCGGCAAAGTGCGTTGCAGCGCAGCAGCATTGCGGCGCGGACAACTTCCGTCGGCAGGGGGTTGCCCATGCCGCAGGAATGGGAAATGATGAGGTTGCGCTGCAAGGCGGCAGTGTCCTCAAGGGGAATGTATTTGTCCGAAAACTTGCCGAAACCGGTTGTTAAGCCATATACAACAGCCTTTTCATCAAGTTTCTTTTCAACATAGGCGCGCGCTTTGTTAACCGCAGCCTTCGCCTCGTCCGAAATCGCAACCTGTTCGCCCGTTCTGGCAACAGCAGCAACCTGTTCAACCGTCAAACTCGTGCCGTTGATAATTATCATTTGATAAATCTCCTTTTAGAAGCCGCAGCGCGGCAAATTATTGCAAAGCATTTTGCGGGCGGCAGAAAGTCGTTCAAAAGCTCTCGCTTTCTCACACGCATACCAACCCAACAATAATTATATAGTTGCAGGCGAAAATAGTCAAGAGTTAAGGGAGAGTATATCAGATTTGGGTATGCGTGCTCCGACCGAGCCCCGAAATGCATTTGAAGCATTTCATTCGTGCGGTTTTTTGATTGTTCCACCAAAGTTGTGCATAAAAGACATGACCGTTCAAACACGGGACGAATCGGTAAACGGATTTATGGTCGGCACTTATTTTTCCTGCGAAGTTTGTGCGGGGAAAAGTGCCGTTGACTGCATAGTTTTCAGTTCGACCGAATTTGATGAAAACGACATTGAAAACTTTGAAACGGTCGAGTTCTCGTTTCATATTTTCAAAACGGCCGACCGGAACACGATTGACGACAGCAAACCCGTTGTGCTGAATTTCAACTGATAATCTCGGCATCTCTGCAAAAGAAAGGGACTGCCGCAAACATTAAATTCCGTCTGCGGCAGTCCCGTTTGTTCTGTCATCGTCTTGTTTTTTACTGTGCGTTTTCTTCCCCGGGAACAAGATCAATCACTGCAATTTCCGGCAGGTTGTTCACCCGCGGTATTATGCCGTGTCCCGCCATTCCGGCGGTGATGAGCATCTGCATATTGTCGCCCAATCGGAAGCTTCCGCTGTCGTATTTCGGGAGCCATCCCTGCATCGGCGCATACAGCCCGCCGACAAACGGCATTCGAATAAGACCGCCGTGAGTGTGTCCGCTCAGAACAAGGTCGATATTCCACATGCTGTACGCACCGTTGAAAATAAAAGTGTCCGGCATATGTGCAAGGCAGACTTTCGGCAAGTCGGTATTTTCAAATTCTTTCAAGAATTTGTATTCCGGCGATGCGGCAAACTCCTCTTCCGTGCGGCCGAACGCAAACCCATGCCCCATTGTGCCGCCGATGCGCAGCGGCTGACCCGCAAGAATAACATCCGCATAACTGTCATTGAACACCGCCGCACCGGATTTCTCAATGCGATCAAGAAGCAGCTCATCTGACGCCATATATTCGAGTTCGTGATTGCCCGGTGAAAAGAATACCGGCGCGATTTTACGCAATGCTTTAACAAAATCAAGAAACTTTTGCACATCTTCGGCATCCGCATTCCTGTCGATCATATCACCCGCAAGACAAATTGCATCCGGCGACTGCGCTTCAACCTTTGCAAGCAGACGCGCGTTATCCTTCCCGAATGACTTGCAATGCAGGTCGGAAAGCAGAACCAACCGCACCTTTGATTGAAGTCCGCGCAGCTCAATTTCGTAGTGCTGCACATGAAGACAAACGGCCGATAGCAAAACGGAAAGAGTAAGAGCGAGGATGAAAAGTACAGCCGCGGCGGTTATTATCCTGAAAACTTGCTTTTTTACTTTCATTTGATGCGGAAAATGCGCTTGAGTTTATTTAATGCGCGTTTAATAAAATGATCGATTTGCCCGCATGTTTCCGCAGCTCTGTACTGCATTGAATTCAGCAAAAGCTCCGTTCGGCTGCCGCCGTTTTCAAGCGTGCGCAGATCCGCAATTTGCTTACGGTAAAGCGGCGTTATTGTAAATCGCGTTCCCCAATGGAGCAAATCTGTTCTGATTTCAGTGTTTTTTACCGCCGTGCAAACCGACAACATAAGATACTTTCTGCTTCAATTCCCCAAGGTTTTCGTATTCGAACCAGCCTGTTTTATCGTTAAGAGGCAAAACGCGACCGAAACACGAGAAATCATCCGCATCCTTAAACATATCAAAAAGCCTATTTAAATCCCCGTATGCAATACAATCTGAATCAATGAAAATATTCACATCATACGGCAAACTTTCAAGCATACTCAGTTTATCCGGATAATTGCAGTGTGCATTCTCCAAGAGCATCGCGTCATCGAATTTCGCCGTATATTCATTCTATCTGTCAGCGAGTATCGCAAACGGAAGCGGCGACTTTGAAAAGTACCGGTAGGATTGGAGAAGGTTTGCCGCCATCTTATAGTATTTTTCATCTCCCGTGGCGATCGTCAGGAAACCGTGAGACATAATTATCTGCCTTTTACGTTTAAGATTTGTTTCAATTTATAAAAGTATGAATACGGCTTCACCATTTTGGGGTGAACAAGCGATAAATACCACATATACGTGTCATAACTCGAATTTCGTCTAATATTCTCAAGAGCACCCCACAAACTCATGCGATACTCTTTCGGCATAGCCGGATGACTGCATTTACTGTAGCCCTTAACAATGATTTTCGACTGTATCACTTTTCTGAATTTTTCTGCAAGAAGAACCAGTTCCTCATCCTTCTGTTCTCTGAAAAAATCAATACATCCGTCAACGGCTTTTACTCCGTCAAAACACATATTCCATGCCAATGTATCCATAATGCTGCCTTTTCGTTGTCTGTAACAATACATTTTATTATCAATAATTGATACCATTTTTGCTCTGTACAGCAGTTTCGGCGTAGTTCCGTCATCCTCATGTATCCTGCCAACCGGATACCGAATATCTGTAAAGAGTTCCGATTTGTAGAGTTTTCCCCATGCCATTATAGGAACTCTTCCATCCATTCTATATATGCTCAAGCATGCATCTCTGCCGCTGATTGTTTTTGTTGACATATCGTTCATCTGACTTTTATCTTCTGTTTCTTCGCCATCAAGGAAAGTGTTCATTCCGCAGATTGCGATGTCTGATCCGCTTTCTGCAATACAGTCATGCATTTTTTCGAGCATATTCTCCGTGATGAAATCATCGCTGTCAACAAGCATGATATATTCTCCTTTTGCCAAACTTATTCCCGCGTTTCTCGCTGCAGACACACCTTTGTTCTCTTGATGAATAACGTGTACACGTGAATCCTGCTTTGCATATTCATCACAAATTGTCCCGCACATGTCAGGAGATCCGTCATCCACAAGTATTAATTCAAAGTCTCTGTAAGTTTGCGCAAGTATGCTTTCTATACATTTGGAAATATATTGTTCTACATTGTATATTGGAACAATTATGCTAACCATTTAATTCACTCCTTTCCGGTTTAGTCTCCGGTGAAGGCAGCTGAACAAATCCCCATCGCTGCCCATCCCATTCGGCTATGCACCGTTCATCCGGCGGCACAATCGAAAACTGCAATCCGGGAACGCAGTCAATATTGCGGTAGTTTCCATATTCGTTATATGTAAAAAATGTGTAGTACGTCTTATATACTCCTTCCACTAAATTGCTAACATCATAACTTGCCGAAAAGGATTGAACCCTATCCGAGCATTTAATCGGGATATTCTCCGAAACAGCAGTTGCTACAGCAGTTCCGTCAAGCATACGCACTTCGAACCTGAGTCCAACCGTTTCCAAAGCTTTGCTGTACCGCACGTTGTATTCAATTTTTATTTTTTCTTCTCGATAGAATGAATTCACGTCCTTATTTATAAACTTGGCAGAGCATAGACGCAGATTGTCCGCCTGAATCCAGTTGGGTCTGATATACGGTACATAATCGGCTTCCACCGATTCATCCCTGCTCAAATCCATATAGATTCCTATCGCCTTTTCCACGTCCCCGTCAAAAATCAGCTTTCCGTGATCAAGCACGATGCATCTTGTACAAAGCTGGCGAATCGTGTTCATATTATGGCTGACATAGAGCACGGTACGGCCTTCCGTATTTGCTGCATCGCCCATTTTGCCGAGGCATTTTTTCTGGAACTTCATATCACCGACGGCGAGAACCTCGTCCATAACCATGATTTCGCTGTCCAGATGCGCAGCAACGGCAAACGCAAGTTTAACATACATGCCGCTTGAATAACGTTTCACGGGAGTATCTATGAACTTTTCCATCTCGGCAAATTCGACTATCTGATCGAATTTTCTGTCTATCTCCGCTTTCGTCATGCCGAGAATTGCGCCGTTCATATAGACATTTTCCCGCCCGGTCAGCTCGGGATGAAAACCCGTGCCGACTTCAAGCATGGAAGCGATCCTGCCGTTATAACTTATTGTACCCTTTGTCGGCGCGGTTACACGTGAAAGCAGCTTCAGCAGCGTGGACTTGCCTGCGCCGTTATGCCCGATTATGCCGAGGGCTTCACCCTTTTTCACCTCAAAAGACACATCATCCAGCGCGAGGAATCTTTCGCCCATGCGTTTTGACGAGTCGGAGCCGATCTTGCTGTTCGGGTCCTCCCGGCCTTTTATACGCGCCATTAAGCTTTGCAGATCACCGCGCAATGTGCCGCCGCCGATTGCACCGAGGCGGTATTCCTTTGAAACATGTTCTATTCTGATTGCAATTTCGTCCATTTTTCTTTCCTCAGACGGTATCCATAAAAGTCTTTTCCACCCTGCTGAACAGCACAATGCCGATGAAGAGCAGGGCAAGAGTTATCCCCCAGCCGATGAAATAGTACTTCCATTCGATTGCGCCCGTTCCGAGATATGCATAGCGGAACAGATTTACAATCGGCGAGATTGGGTTGCACATATACAGCGCATGCCACTTCCCGCCGGGGGCAAAAGCGGTAAAACGGAACATGTCGTATGCAATCGGGGAAGCGTACATCCAAAGCTGCGTGCCGAACCCGACAAGCATCGCAAGGTCGCGGTACTTTGTTGTGAGCGCGGAAATAATGATACCGCAACCGAGGCTGAGCATTGCCAATTGCAGCACGATAAGCGGAGTCATCAGCATCCACAGGTTAGGCTGCACCCCTTGTTTTGCTGCTGCATAATAAACGAGAAAGATAATCAAAAACACATATTGGATCGCAAGGCTGATAAGCTCCGAAAAGACCGTTGAGATCGGCATTACAAGCCGGGGAAAATACACCTTTCCCATCGTTGCACTGTTGGCAACAAAGGTATTCGCCGTTTGTGTGAGGCAGTTTGAAAAATACGTCCACAGTACCGTTCCCGACAGATAGAATACGAACGACGGCACACCGTCGGGCGCCAACCCCGCAATATTTCCGAACACAAGCGTGAAAACAACCGTTGTCAAAAGCGGCTGAATTATCGCCCATGCAGGCCCGAGAACGGTCTGCTTGTATTTGGACACAAAATTACGCTTGACAAAGAGGAAAATCAAGTCGCGATACGCGAACACCTCTTTTAAGTGCAGGTCAAACCAGCCGCTTTTGGGCTTTATGACCGTGGTGAAATGTTGTTCGTTCATTAGTACTCCTTTGAATTATAACAATGAATAAAGCTGCTTCAAAATTGCGGAATTATCGCGTTCGAAATCGTGATTTTGCAATTCCGCCTGTATGATCTCTCTCAATTTCGGCGCGTTGTAAAGCCGTATTACCGCTGCGGCAATTGAATCCGCATCTGATTCGCAAAGCAAACCGGTTTCGCCGTCCGAAATCAATTCTGCGCTGCCATCCGTCCTCGTTGATAAAACGGGTACTGCCAATACTTGCGCCTCACGAATCGTCAAACCAAAAGCCTCAAACCGACTGGGCTGCACATAAAGGTCTGCGCAGCGGATATACGGGTAGGGATTCGACTGCATTCCGAGCAGGGAAACACAGTCTTCCAATCCGAGCCGCATTATCTGCTCCCTGAGGGCGGACTCTTCCGGCCCTCCGCCGACTATGTACCAGTGAAATCCCGTGAACCCGTCAGCAACAAGTTTTGCGCAGGCATCAACAGCAATATCCATGCCCTTGGCATGCGACAGCCTCCCGCAGGAAACGATATTGAAGCTATCCGCAGAAAATTTCACTGTCGGGATGTCAAGTCCCTTCTCCCGCACGCCGTCGATATCGATTATGTTGTTGACCGAAATAATCTTATCAGCATATTTCGAACGATATGCGCGCAGTTTTTCCGCCAATGCAGGCGAAACCGCAATTACCTTGTCTGCCTTTCTGTATCCGTATGCATCGTGATACTCCCGCCGCATTGCGCCGTGATGATAAAACATCAGAAACCTATCCGCCGAGACGGCACGGACAGCCGTTTCGGCAGCGCGATCGCTGTATATGACCGCCGTATCAAAATGTTCGCCTTTGAGCTGCTTTTTCACGTACAACGCATAGCATCTTGCCTCCGCGGCGCGAAAAACGACGCGAAGCGCGTACCATATGAAACGGCGGAATTTCGCTGCATTCTGCGGTTCCTCCATGATATTGTACAAACGCTTGCAGCCGTACCCCTTTGGGAACGTCACTTTGTGTTGTCTGTCGGAAACTATCAGGCGGCACTGCGGCGTTATTCTGTCCGCAACGTCCAAGCTGTCCCTCAAAACAAGACAGGTCACGTCAAATCTGTTGTAATCAAGGCGATTAAGCAAATTCACCAATGCCGTTTCAATCCCGCCGATCCACAGGGCTTCGGTTATAAAAATCAGCTTCTTTTTCACTTTTCAAACCCGCTCTTGTTCGGCAAAATGCTCTCGAATGCCTTGCGCAGCCGCAAAGCCAAGCTGTCGAAATCCACGGCCTTTTCGGGATCGTTTATGCAAAGCATATCATGACTTTGTTCGCAAATTATTCTGCACAGGTTATCAACGGTGCTTTCATCGGTGCAGGAAACAAAATTATCCGTGTTGAACGGCGCGAAATTCCCGCTTGCTATCTGCCACCACAGGCAGACCCATTGGTTCACATCATCGGCGCAGCGGAAACGGTGAAGAGTCGTGCGTTTCAGCAATTCCGGTTCGGCATTCCAAACGGCCTCAAAAGTGCTTTTTGTATATGCGGCGGGAGCGTGAAGGATTTTAAACCCTGTAAAATAATCCGGGAACAGTTTTTCAACAGCTTTGGTACGAATATTGTCCTGCCAACGATAAACGCGGTTCACGTACTTTTTCCCGAATTTTTTCACCTGCTTACGCTTGTTGAAATGCGCATTTACAACACCGAGATCGTTAACCGCCGCATGCTGCCAGATTCCGATTTCACCGATGAGTCCTATCGGATGCTCTTCCCCGCAGGTGCATGGTTGTCCGTCGCGGAAAAAAGCCGTTTCAGGCATTGGACGAAGAGGAAACATATCATCATTAAAATAAACAAAATGCTCCGCAAGCCCCGGAATCCGATGAATATTCATTTCAATTGCATGGGAGCTGAATGTCGGCAAAGCAGCCTTCGGAAGGAAATCCGAATGCGAGACATGACTCAATTTCGGATGATCCAAATTCAGGAATTCGGGAACATGCCCGCAGGTAACAAAATGAATTTTGTGCACCCACGGCGTAAATTTCTCAACGGCGCGGAACCAATAGGGCATAAGCCCCCAATCCCGAAAACGATTGACGGAGTTGCTGTCGTCCGTCACCGCTCCCTGATATTTAGCCTTTTCCGCCCGCCACTCCGGGTCGTTCCCGTCCACCCAGAGAACAACAAAATCAATGTCCATGTTCACACCTCATGTGATCTTTTTTCCCACAAACGGGATTTTTCGGATAAGCCAAGTCAATGCAAGGCTGAGTGCATAAAGGCAGGCCACCCTCAACAATGATGTTATGAACGGAAGTGACTTTATAACCGGAGTCGGAACAAATTCATTCAATATCGCATGAATGCAGTACACACCGAATCCGCATTCAGTAAACACGGCAAAAACCTTGCGCGTTCTTTCGCTGTAATGTATCTTTGACATTTTCATAACAAAAAATGTATAAATCGCCGCTGAATACAGTATAACATTCGGCTTCATGTATTGTTTTACGAAGTCTGTTTTTCGCAGTTCTTCGCTTATAAAGCACTCCGCTGCAATTGTTGCAATCAGCATCAGTATGCCGATAACATATATTGCAGTCTCTGTTTTTTTGCTCATATTGTCCTTTTTGCTGTATAAAAAGTACCCCAGCATAAAGTATCCCATATACCCGGTTACAGCTCTTAATCCTGTTCTCTCAATAAAATCCGAAATCATCCCGCCGATTTTCGGAACATAGATAAGATACTGCGTCACAACGTTCACGGCAGCAAACATAATCAGAAAGTACGCAAGTGTTTTTTCGTCCGCTGCTGCCTTTCTCAGAATCGGGGTCAATAAGTATAAGCCTGCCAACGAATAGAGAAACCAGAGATGATACGGACCGTGGATAAACTCTGCAATAACACCGAAAGTGCTCAAATGGCTGTAACTCCCAGAGATTAACCCGTATGCCGTATATACGCCTGACCAAACAAGGAAGGGAACAATAATATGCGGAAGGTACACAGTGAGTATTTTTTTTGCGCTTACATCCCTTTCGGGATCAAGGAAGAATCTTCCGGAAATCATGAAAAAAACAGGAACACACCATACAATGGCGGCATGCAGTCCCCTGTACATATATTTTATCATTAAATTATCTGTCAGTGGATTCAAACCGCCGTGGATCATTATCACCGCCAACGTTGCCAGCAACCGCAGGATATCCAATTCAGTTTGACGTTTGTTTTCAGACATTTGATTTTTCCTTTCTTTTCTTCCCTACAAGCATTGGGCAAAATCGGTTAATCGCAAAAATCAGAACGGCTTCAACGGCGGCAATCAAAAGAAAACTTCCGACAACCCAAAGAGGACTGCTTCCGATTTTCACGGTATAAAGCACAAGTTGGTGCGTGCCCATTATTGTTAAAGCATTCTGCCCGATACAGCCGACCCATTTCCACGGAATCAACCGAGCAATCCCCATAACAAAGTACGTTCCGCAAATTCCGCTTACAAGATAAAGCACGGGATTATCCAGTTTGCCGCTGAAAAAGCTGTTGTTTATTGACAGTTTCAAATACATTGCCGCCGCTGCGGCAGTGAGTGCAAAAGCAACGCAGATTCTCCATGTTTTAAATTCAGTCAGCGGTTTATTCAGCAAATTGCCCGCCAGCATGAATACAAAGCCGAGTGCGCCGCGGAAGATCAATGTCGGAACATGTCCTGCCGGCATAAACCGAAGTGCGATGAAGAGCAAACCGCCGCCGATTCCCCACGCAAGTTTTTTGGGAAAACGTATATATAAACAATACAGCGCACACGCCGCAAACATTGCCGGCAAAAACCAGTCCGCGCCGATGTTGCAGCGGAAAGTCAGCATCAACCGCAGCCCTTCCGCAATTGATACGAAACGAAGCACAAAATGCTTATACAGAATCGCAATGCACTCAAAAAACAGATACGGAACAAGCAAGGTTTTCGCCTTATGCAAAAAATAACTGCCGACGGATCTTCCCCGCCATTTATCGCCGTCCGTAAGCATTCCCGACAGAATGAAGAATGCCGGCATATGAAACGAATCCAAAAACTGCTGCACCAAAACATACGGCACAATATCGTATTTCGGGTTTGCGTAATTCAGAATATGCCCCAAAACAACCAAAGCAATTAAAATCGCACGAGTGTTGTCAATATAGGAAATTCTTTTAGTCATGTTTTCTGTCCGCCATGTTTATTCGATAAAAGCTGCTGCTTTTTACCGCCACCGCAAGTTTATGCCGAATTTGAACCCATCTGCTGCACAGATAAATTTTTAACGGATGCGGCTGTTTTAAGCGGCAGTATTTTCCCCTGTTATGCTGCGCAACCAGACTGCGGATTTCGGAAAACGAAGCATAGTACATCCTCTGTTTCAAAAGCATGCTGTACAAGTTTTCCACGTGTTCACAGGGAATTCCGAGAGTCTTAAGGCCTTGCTCAAACGGCTGCATGTACTCCGCAAGATTCTCAATCCTTTGCAGTCTCCTGTATGCACTTCTCTCGTCCTCCGCCTGTCTGTATCTGTAGATCGGCTTCCTTAAGGAATAAATTTCTTTACAGAACGGCAGCAGCTCAAGCACGAACAGATAATCTTCCATAAGAAACATGTCCTCGCGAAAACGTGTTCCGTGCTTTTTCAACAAATCGATGCGAAACAATTTGTTCCAAACCGGGGTCAAGGCGTTACAGTTGTAAAACTCATCGAAATCATCCTTCAGATTCTGCAAGCTCAACATACCTTCCGACGGAGGATTAAGGTTTTCCCGAAGATACATCTTTCCGTGGTTGTAGTAATCAAAACTCATGCCGAACAATAACATATCCGGCTTTTTAAGCAAAGCTGTTTCCAAAACACCGCGAAGCGAATCTTCGTCCACCGTGTCATCAGAATCCACAAACCAAATATACTCCCCGCGTGCTTCATCAATCCCGCGGTTTCGTGCCGCAGACACACCCTTGTTCGACTGATGAACGCATCTGATTTCCTCATTTTTTCCGCAGAGCCTGTCGCACAGTTCCGCCGTGCCGTCGTTCGAGCCGTCATCAATGAGCAGGATCTCATAATCCGATAATCCGCATACCCGAATGCTTTCAACTGTTCTTTCCAGCGTTTTAACGCAGTTGTAGCAAGGGATAATAACGCTGAATATCATCGTTTTACCTCCCAGCAAAAACGATAGTTCAGATAATTATCAACCTCGTTTTGAATTGTTGCATTCAGGTTCGTAACGAAGTAATATGCACATGCAAAAAGCACAACACATAAAAGTGCGGCAGCCCGCTGCTGCCCCGAGAGGGTCAGCCGTCGGATTTTGCCCAATTCCGTATCCTTTTCCGGATAGAACATCATCGGCAGATACAGGATCAGAAGCTGAAAATAATAATCCGTAAGGCGCGTAAAGACATTATCAAACCCGGAAAACATCTGCAAAACGGCTGCAACTATCATGAGATTGAGCAGCTTTGTAAAATTCTTTCCGGAGAAACCGCGCAGCACGATTCCGGCAATAACGAGTGCCGCAATTATAAAAAAGCGGCCGCCCACGCGGGTATTAACCACAAAGTACGTTTCATCGTAATAGAAATTACTGATAAACGCGACGATTTGATTTCTGAATACGAATATCAAAGCCGCACAAATCGCATAAAGTATGAGTTTTTTTGTATTCAGTCGGCTTTTTGCAATCCAGTACGCCGGAAGAAATATCAACGCCGGAACATGGACACAGCCGGCCAATGCGTTCCAAAGAAGGAATTTCTTCGGATTCTCCTCCATAATGCCGATAAAAGCAAACATTAATAAGCCCATTGCCAATGCTTGTTTAATTGCACTGAACCCGAACACATAAAAGCCAAAACAATTCCAAAGCAGATAGCTGAGCCAAGGTGCAGGCGAATAACGAAATACAATGACTGCAACCGCGGCCTCCGTCACAATTGCGATAAAGATAAGAAATACCTGAAAATCGCCGTCGGATACTGTCGAAAACAGTTTTTGGAGCCAGAAAAATCCGAAATTCCTGCCTCCGTTAAAAACTTCGGCGCTGAACCAACCCGGTTCGATTATGTTATAATACCCCCATGCATATTTGCGCAAATCGCCTGTAAGGTACATATACCGCCAGCCGCAGATGAATGTATGCAGAATCGCCATAAGTGCGATATAGATTTTTTTCTTATTGCCGTGCTGCGGAATCAAAAAGCCGAAACCCAGTACCGCCGCAACAACATAGTAATAGACTTTTACGCCCATTTACTCTCCCCGTTTCTTTCGCAGTTCCGCTTCAAAAAAAGCTTCCGTCTCCCCTGCCAGTCTCTCGCATTTAAAGTCTTTCCTGCGCAGCTTAGCCTGCCCCGCGTAATACTCCAGCAGTCCCGGTTCGGTCAACATTCGTTTGACGCCTTCATAAAATGCTTCGTCATCGTTTGCGGTAATTAAGCCGTATTCGCTGTCGCCGAGGATCTCACGCATGCCGGAAACGTCGGTGGTGACAATAGGCTTCCCAATAATCAAGCCTTCAGTAATGAATGTACTGAAACCCTCATAATTTGAAGAGCATACCAGGAGATCTGCATTTTTCATAAATGGGTACGGATTTGCACTGAACCCCCATAAATACACGAACTCTTGCAACCCATTCTCACATACAAAGTGTTCTAAGTCTCCGCGATCAGGTCCATCACCAAGTACCCACAAATCGAAAAGTATTCCCTCATCGATCAACCGTTTGCAAGTACGTAGTAACCGCATGTGGTTTTTGGGTGGATAAAGGGTTCCAACTGTTAGAAGAGTTAGTCTGAACTTATGTACGTTGTTAGGTAATTGAATTTCTGCCTTCTTCAAAATTTCTTGATCGTCTATAGTGTTATACATAACGTCAGTATCAAATGAGTTTTCATACATTGACTGAACTACTTTTTGAATGTCTTTTGAAACGCAGATGACCCTGTCAAACGTGTTATAACAAGGCCGTGTTTTTAGTGCATACTTGTGCGGGTTTTTAGACATCTTTTCAAGATCGCAGTGAATCCACGCGCACTTTAATGCTCCTGAATTATTAGACGCAGCTATAATCTTTGTAGATAAAGACTCCAAATATGCACACTCAATGTCATATTGGCCTCGAATATGCAGCTTATAAACAAGTCCAACCGCACTTTCTATCCTCGCAATGAGTTGATTTAACGCAGTGTGTCTCTCATAACAATACCTATAGTGAATTCCAGGCTCCAAACTCTCGGATACACTCTCTTGGAATAGTGTTTGTACCGTGATTAAAAATTTAGATTTATCCATCGCGTTTACCAAGTTCGTCAAAACCTTAGCCGCTCCACCGCCGTTCAACGTTTCAATAAAAAACAGTATTTTAATCACAGTCTACTCCTTTGGCAGAACCATTATTTCGATATTTTAATACTCTCGCAGGGTTTCCACCAACCACAGCATACGGCGGCACATCCGCTGTAATAACGGAGCCGGCTCCTAATACGCTGCCTTTCCCAATATGCACCCCAGGTAAAATTGTTACACGCGCCCCAATCCAAACATCATCTTCAATGATAACGGCTCGGGGCGGAGTAAATCCTTGTTTCCACATCGGCTGCTCCAGTCCATCCATCCTATGATTTGATGTATATATAAAACAATACGGCCCCATCATAACATCTTTCCCAATGACAACATTTGAGGATATCTGAGCGTATGAACCAATACCCGAGTTATCTCCCAGAGAGATTGCAGAACTAAACTGCGCACCCTTTTCAATGTTTACATTCTTGCCACAATTCTCCAGAATCAGTTTTCCGCAAAAAGCCCGCACTCGTTTACTGCCAAAGCTAAACCGAGCATCGGATAAAGGCATATGCTTGGCGATGGAATTGTATAAAATTCTCCCAATTACTTGCTTAACCGTCATTTTAACACTCCTTGTAAATCATATAAACTTTTTGCATCGCTGTATCTGTATCAAATCCGGACTGCCGCATTTGTGTGGCATATTTTTCAGACGATTCTCGTTTCGCACCGCAAATCGCATCCACCCATGCCGATTGCTCATTCAGCGGCAGCGGTTGGAGCAGGTCTGTCAGAAAAACGTCCTCCGGCACCCGATCGGAAATCACACAAGGAAGCCCATTGGATTGCACCTCGATGATGGACAACGGCATTCCTTCATAAAGCGATGGGAAAGCGAAAACGTCCATCGCGTTCAAGTAGTCCGGCACGTTGCGGACATTTCCGGTCATGCGGACATAGTTTTCCAAGTGCAGTTCTCGGATTTTTCGTTCCAACATTGGACGATCCTCCCCCTCGCCAAGCAGCAGCAAGTATGAATTTGCTCGCTTTTTCAGAATCTCAGGCATCAAATTCAGCAAGAACACCTGATTCTTGACTGTTGCAAGATGCCCGGCATGTCCAATGATAAATTTATCCTGCAAACCAAGCTTTGTTCTGTATTCATGTCGTTTTTCCGTATCGAACGAAAAACTCTGTGTGTCAATGCCGTTCAGAATAAGCGTTCCTTTGCTTTTGAAAAAATGCTCGCCGTAAAGCCTCGCACCTGCTTTCATACCGCAAGCTGCAAAAGTGTTGGCACATGTCCGAATCAAAAACCGCATTGCTGCTTCATATATGCGCACCTTTAAGCTGCGCTTTTCCGTTAGTGCCGAGTGTGCATGGGAAATCCGCACAGGTACACCGCAGAGTTTGCCCGCCAACATAGCCCAACCGATATTGAACATCGTGTGCGCGTGAATCACATCGTAACGGTATGTATTAATCAGCACTTTCAGATTTTTTATATAAGCATGATACCCGTCCGACGGCTGCGGCAAATGGAATACTTTGCACCCCTTCGCTTGCAGCTCCGGCTCATACGCGCCGATTTCATCGCCGAACACAACGTAATGAACCTCGTATCTCTGCGGATCTGCATGGAAGCCGATATCCGCCGCAACCTTCTCGGCTCCGCCGATTTTCAACTTTGCAGCAATAACAAGGATCGTTCGCATTGTATTCCTCTAACTATCTCTATAAGTATCTTCTCTTCCATATCCAATACAAAAGCCAACCGAACGGTAAACACAGCCACATTAAGATCTTTGCCTGACACTCTTTTGCCATTTCGATCGGTGTTTTGTTTGCAAAAAAACCGTAGCATGTATAAAGCAGTCCGTTTTTAACTCGATTTGATAAATAATTCTTCCTCGCCATATATATATTTGCATGGTACATACCTCCAAGCGGGTTGCGAATCCGTAGTGAACGGCCGGATTTGGTCAGTCCGCCGTCAAGGTATTCGCAAAGATAAATCACATGGTTGATGTATACGCATTTACAGTCGTGGCTGACACGGCCCCAGAGCGCCCCTTCCGCAAGGAATCGTTCATCTTCAAACACGGGAAACGGATATTTCTTAAACAGTTCTGTGCGGATCACTTCGCAACAATCATTGCTATGAATGCAAGTACGGCGATATCGCATAATGTCCACCGGCTTTCCCCAGTCGCGCACAATACAGTTCGGGTCATTGACAGTGCTTCCCTTCAAGAAAGTCACTATTCCGACAGCTTCATCGTTTTCCCATTTTCCCCATTCCATCTTTATTGAGGCCACAGCATCCGGTGTCAGTGTATCATCGCTGTCAAGAAGCAAAACGTACTTCCCACGAATCAAATCGTGCGCAGCGTTCAGCGCTGTATGCTTACCGCCATTGTTTTTTTTGCGATAGAACACAGGGAAGCTGTCGGTTTGAAAGTTCCGGGCGACCGCCTCCGTATCATCGGTGCTGCCATCATCGATGACAATCCATTCAAAGTCTAAGTCTGTCTGTTGGCATAGAGATGCATAACATGCAGAAAGAAGATTCGCGCGATTATATGTGGGAGTTATTATCGATAAAAAAAGCATATCACACATCCCTTGCCTTTCCCAAATAGAACTGTTCCAGTTTTTTCGCACCGGTTTTAATATCATAACCGGAAGCCTTTACTTCATCACAGCGATCAGTCCTCGGCGTGCTGCGAAGAGTCAGAATATGCTCCGCCCACCGCCGCGTCGTATCCGACAGACTCAATTTTGTCACCAGTCCCGTTGTTACCCTGCATTCATCCGTTACATTATCTGATATTACGCAAGGTAATCCAGCGGCTTGGGCTTCCACAAGCGTAACTGCCAGACCCTCATACAACGATGGAAGCACAAAAACATCCATAGCCTGAAGCAAATCCTGAATATCCGATCGTACACCGGTAAATATCACTTTCCTGTCAAGCCCCATATGCTTCGCTTTTTTCTCAATTGCTGAGCGAAGCTTTCCGTCTCCCACCAACATCAACCGCGCATCCGGCTCCATCTGCGCCACCTCAGCAAAAATGTCCAATAAGAACGTATGATTTTTTTGAGGCATAAACCGTCCCACATGCCCCAGAAGAACGGCGTTTTTTGATATATTGAGTTTTTTTCTCAAAGCCTCGCGCTTTTCCGAATCAAATTTGAATGCAGCAGCATCAACAGCGTTCGCTAATATTTTAAAGGGAGCACCTGAAAACATCCAATTTCCTGCTTTTTGGCTGCATGCCATTAAAGATGTTGCATATTTCGGAATGCTTTTCATATAAAAGATTTTGATTAAGTATTTTAAATTCTTGTCTTGATTTGCATTGTGACTGTGTGCAATTCGCACAGGAACACCGCATTTTTTTGCTTCCTGTAATGCAACCGAACTCAAACAATCCTGATGTACATGAACAATGCGGTATTCAGGATGTTCCAAGAAGAAACTGTCCATTGCGTTTCTGTATGAACAACTCCACGGAACAAGCCGAGGCATGTGATACAACTTGCCGCCGAGCGATTCAATTTCGTCGTCATAAGCCGCTTTTTCCGTCCGATGAGTGAGGAAATCAAATTGCACTACGGAGCGGTCAATATGTCGATAGTAGTTCATGAGCATCGTTTCCAAGCCACCGCGATCCATACTTGTTACAACATGCAGAACGCGAATGGGCTGATTTTCATTTTCCATTTCATACCTCATAAGTCTTGCAGCAGCATACACACTTTTTTCAAAGAATTTTCTTCTTTAAACATCTCCGCTGCCTTCATGTTGTACGCACCCATTTCCTCCCTGAGCCTTTGATTTTCAATCAATTCTTTCAATGCAGCTGCCACCGATTCTGCATCGTTCCGTACAACAAGCCCGCCTTTGCCGTCCTTAACTAAATCAACGTTGCCGCGAATATTCGAACAGACGATCGCCTTTCCGTCAGCCATCGCTTCCAAAAGCGCGCGCGGCAGCCCCTCTTGGATTGATGTAAATACAAATGCATCTGCCGCACAGCAAAGCTGCGGAATATCCTTTCGATAGCCCAATAACTTCACCTGCTCTTCCAATTCGAGCATTTTTACAGTATTCTTCAGCTGCAGTTCTAACTTGCCGCATCCGCATACAAATAATTTGACATTTGAATTTTGAAGCAGTTTAACCGCTTTAATCATAACATGTTGATTTTTTCTTGGGGTTAACTCACCCACTGTCAACAACAATGTATCATTCGGAGACAATTCAAGTTTCTCCCTCCATTGTTTACGAACGTCATTATTCGGCGCAAAGCAATCGAGATTCACGCCAACGCCCGGGATCTTCTCCGTTCTTTTCGCATGAAAACCTTTCGCGCGCTGATAATCCTCTTCATTGATAGTAATGATCATGTCGCACAGGCGGGAGCAATACTTTTCAACAGGATAATAGAGCAGCCAATTTGTGAGCGGCGCACCTTTATAAAAATGGAATCCGTGCACCATATAAACGACTTTTGTGCCTTTTTTGCGCACAGTTTTTGCTGCAACGCGAGTCATAACGCCCATAACGGGCTCGTTTGTCCAGATCACGTCCCAACTGCGGCCGTTAATGATCTTCTTCAGGTCGCTTAAGCCTTTTCGATTGCGGAGCGAAAACGGATTCCGAACCAAGCGCACGGTATGGACAGGAGCAATGCCCGAAAGCACAGTGCGGAGTTCCTGTAGACGTCCGCCGACTTCGGAACATGCGAGTTCAACGGAAAATCCGTGTTCGGAAAGGTATTTCACATGCGGCACGAGAAACTGAATCGCCATCAGATCCGTGCAGGTCAACAGCAGCCGCTTCATCCGATTGCCTCCGAAATACGCTTTGCAATACCGTTTGCATCCAATCCGAATTGCATCCGCAGATATTTTTGACTTCCCACAACCGAACAGTAAGTATCATCCAGGCCGATACGCAGCAATCTTGCATGCGAGGGCAGCTCAGAAAGAACTTCCGCAACCGCACTGCCGAATCCGCCTAAAATATTGTGTTCTTCAACGACTGCGATAATTTCAAAATCCTTTGCACAGCGCAGTATGGTTTCACGGTCGATAGGTTTAACCGTCGGGAACGAACAAAGCTCCGGGTTAATTCCCTTCTTTGCAAGAATATCCGCCGCACCGACAACCTCATCCAGAATTGCGCCGGTTGAAAAGACGGCGATGCGTTCACCTTTGTGTATTCGAATGGCCTGTCCGATTTTGAAATTTTCAATATCCTTGTGGATACGTTTTTCCCCGCCGCGCCCAAGCCGCAGGTAACATGTTCCCGGGTATTCCGCAATTGCCTTCGTTGCCGCTTCCGCCTCCGCAGGATCTCCCGGACAAAGTACCGCAACATTCGGCAGCGCACGCATCACGGCAATGTCCTCGGTTGCCTGATGACTCATGCCCAATGAGCCGTAAACAAACCCACCGCCGACGCAAACGATTTTTACATTTGCATCATGGTAAGCGCAATCATTCCGTATCTGCTCAAGGCAGCGCAATGTCGGAAAATTTCCTATTGAATATGTGAAGACAATTTTTCCCTCCCCGGCTGCTCCTGCCGCGGCAGCGGTCATGTTCTGTTCCGCAATTCCGGCGTTGACGAATTGATCCGGCAGCTGCTCCCAGAAGGGCTTCAGCACGCCGAACCCCAAATCCCCGGTGAAAAGCTCAATATTCGGATTGCTTTTTGCAAGTGTAATTAATGTGCGAACAAAGGTATCTCTCATTGCATGTTCTCCCCTCGCGTTCTGCCCGCTCCAAGCAGCCTGTCACATGGTTTTTGTATAAATTGTGCCACTTTGTGAATAAGGAATGCGTAAACAAGAATCAAACCTGTCACAACAATGAAATTAATTGGAAAAGGCAGGTGACCGAACTTTTGAATAATAAGTCCCTGGCCCAAATATATTTCCAATGTCAGACCCGCAACAAAAGTTACCGATTTGCGAATTAAGGCACTTGTTCTTTCAAATACACCTTTCTTCTCTGCTTTCACAAATAAAACAGCAGTGCTTCCAACGAGCAGAACCTGAATTATTGGCAGAATAAATTGGAAGCCGCTGACTTCATGTACCCTTGAAAGAACAATTTTCCCCGCAAAATATGCGGCTGCCAACACAAAGAAACCTACAATATCCGGCACCGTAATTTTCGATCCGATTCTGTCATAGTGTTCTCTGAAATATGCTCCGACAAGCATTGATGCCAAGAATTGAAACCGACACCAGTGTTCCCCAACATCATCAATGTGATAGCGTGACTTATCACACAAAAACGCATACATCAACAGATATACCGCAAGCACTGCTATCAGAAACCATAACATGGAAATACCCGTCTTTTTTTGTATTACACGTATAATGTAGTATACTAAATATAGGATCATTATAGATGAAATGAAATGGTACCATGTAGGATAAATAAAACAATGTATATAAGCCATGATCCCATCCGCACTCCAAAATTTTACTGCCAGATTTACGACCGCTACTATCCACAACGCCGGATAGACGCGAACGATTCGTTTTGCGTACCATTTTGGAAATGACTTTCCAATGTTATACAAGCAAAAACCCGATAGAAAAAAATAAATGCAATTTCCATAGTGTCCGCCAAATGCCATCGCGGATGCAGGCCAGATATCCGCATAGTGGGAATTTGTTATCAAAATCGCAGCCAAGGCTCTAAGCCAATAGACAAATTGAAACATTAACAGTGTCCTCAAAAAAACTTTCTGATATATGTCGGATGCCATCCGGCAGAAGTTGTGTGATCGATTCCTATATCCGCACCTGGTTCCGGACGAGCGGGTTTTGCAATGCCGTTCGGCGTGTACGGATCTTTCACGCCGCCGGGCTTAACCGCATACAGTTCGGAAACGGCACAATCATACTCCCAACCGTCATGCGGAAAGCGGTAGTGCCAAAGAACATCGTTTTCCATGAAAGAAACACCCTTTCCTTTTACGGTATTTGCAATCACCGCCGTAGGTTTGTGCGCCGAATTATGCGTATCTCCGAGTGCAGTTTGAAGTGCATCATGATCATGTCCGTCGAGTTCGATAACATTCCACCCAAATGCGCGCCACTTTGCTCCGAGATCCTCAAGTTCCAATGTTTTTTCGCAAGTATCAAGGCTCTGCATGTGATTATGATCAACGATTGCGGTCAGGTTCTCGAGTCTGTAATGGTTGGCAAACAATGCAGCCTCCCATACGGAGCCTTCATCGCATTCCCCGTCTCCCAGTACAGCAAAAACTCGGTGAAGCTTGCCATCCTGTTTTGCAGCCAGTGCCATACCCGCCGCAACGGACAACCCATGCCCAAGTGAACCGGTTGAAAACTCCACTCCCGGCAAATGGTGGGACACATGCCCGGACAGCCTGCTTCCGTCTGCATAATGTGTTTTTAGTTCTGCCGTGTCAAAAAAACCGCATTCCGCAAGTGCTGCATATACAGCTGCCCCTGCATGACCTTTGCTCATTATAAAACGGTCGCGTCCGTCCCATTCGGGATCCTCGGACTTGTACCGCATAATATCCGCATACAACACGGCAATTATATCCGCTGCGGACAGCACCGAACCAATGTGACTCCCTCCGGATAAATGAGTCATTTCAATGCCGTGGCGACGAATCAGCCAGGCAAGACACTCGCTCTTTTTACTCATTTTGACACCTCGTTCAATTCCCGCAGCTCATCCGAATTCAGCGTCCAGCCTACAGCTTCCGCATTTGAAATAATCTGAGCCGGTCTTTTTATGCCTGCAATCACGACAGATCCGGGCATTGAATCAAGAATCCAGCGAATGGCGCAGGCTGAAATCGATTTTCCGCGTTCTGTGGCAATCTTTTTCAAAACCTCTACTGTTTGCATGTTTCGATCCAATTTTTCGCCGTGAAAATTTATATAAATATCACGACTCCGACGGTCATCCGCGCCGAAATCTATGTTTTCTTTTGTATATTTACCCGTAAGAATTCCCTGACCGAGACTGCCCCATGTCATCGGCGTTGTTTTAAGTATATCCTGCGCCGCCAGCAAATCCTGTTCATTCTTTCGACAGGCGAGAGAAAGTTCGTCCTGACAACAGGCAAATCTGCCTGCATAAGGCCGCAGCTCGTTCATTCCGTTTGCATGAATATTGGACAACCCAAAAAAGCGGATTTTTCCTGCTTCTTTCAGCTTATCCAACTCGCCCAATACATCTTCAATCGGTGTCTTCCCGTCCCGATAATGAATTGTGTAAACATCCACATAGTCCGTATTCAGTCGGCGAAGACTGCCTTCCAATGCTTTGCGGATGTATTCAGGCGAATTATCGTAGAAAGTTTGTCCGTTCCCTGCACGAACGCCAAACTTCGTTTCAATAACAGCAGCCTTGCGGTGCGTGCCAAGCCCTTTGGCAAGAGTACGCTCTGACTGTCCCAAGCCATATGTATCCGCGGTATCAAAAAAATTCACGCCGACATCCAACGCGGCATGTATTGCAGCAAGGAGCTCATCCTCCCGCACACTACCCCAGCCGTATCCGCCCATCGGACAACCGCCCATGCATAAGCGTGATACTTTCAATGTCGTATTTTCAAGAACTAAATAGTCCATGTCTATTTCTCTCTATTGCTCTTTCCGACGACACGCATAGCTTTTTTTAAAACAGCAGTCACGGTCTTAAAGAAAAGACTCACATCCGTGCCGAACGAAACTTCCTTTGCATATCGTATTCTTAATTTGTTTTTCTTCTCAAGTACATATTTTTCGTACATTTCATCCGCATTTTCCGCACCGACAATTTCATCAAGACTGATGAACTCAATGGAGCTGAAGTCCGTAATACCCGGCCGCACTTCAAGAATAATTTTTTCCTCGCCCTTATAGGCCTCCGTATAGCGCAAAAGCTCCGGCCGCGGACCGATGAAGCTCATTGACCCCAAAAGGACATTATACACCTGTGGCAGCTCATCAAGCTTCAGCTTGCGGAGAGCTTTCCCGGTTCTTGTTATGCGCGGATCGTTCAACGCCGTTGTGCCGCCCATTTTGTCCGCACCCTTGTACATTGTGCGTAATTTAAAAATTCGGAATGCCTTGCCTTGGTACCCGCCGCGCAGCGGGGTGTAGAAAACCGGAAAACCGTCCTCAATCGCAATGAAAATACCTATAACAAAAACGATCGGTGTAACAGCGACTGCAGCGATAAGCGAAAGAATAAAATCAATGATGCGCTTAATGATTCTGTTGTAAAACCCGCAATATCCCGCTTGCGGTCTTTTTTCTTTCAGTTCGGTCGCTCTCTGCTCTTTATGATTCATTTATTTTCTGTCCGTTTTTAATCATCTGAAATGTAATGGATTATCCTCACTTTTCAAGACAAGTGCTGAACACCCTCAGAAATATCCCAAACAGGTGTCCATTTAAGTGCTCCCCCGTTTCATGCCCTGTTTTTCAAGTGCTGCCTCCATATCGGTTTTCGGGCATGCCTCCGGCACCCACAGCCAACGTGAACTGCGGATGAATCATTCTCATTTCTTCTCTGCGTGCCTATGATCCGCACGCAATGGCGCATCGGGATGGGCAGCAGATATTTACAGCCGAAATTTTTCAAGCGTCACGGATCGCTCCGACCCAATGCAGCGTGATGCATATGCGCATTCAACAAAGTATGCTGTAATGAACTCAAGTGCGGTATGCCTTTTCGGCATCAAAATGCGCAAAATACGACTATTTTGATGATTCATTATACCATGATTGACGGAGAATTGCAAGAGTTTTGACTGAAGGGCGTTTGTAAGAGTGTAACCAATCATTAACACCGAAACACACCGTGCTGCTTTGTGTTCAAAATCATCTGTTGGCGAAAATGTGTATCTGTGTTATTCTTCATGTGGGAAACGTCTTCTGCGAATGTCTTGGGCATTATAACTGCTCATGATCCGCAGGTGTAAGGTATACATTTTGGTTCATTCCTTCAAGGTGAGTATAGTTTTCCACGCTTGTATACCATGACATCCGCTTCGTCCTTGCCGAACAATAGTCGCAAAAGCTGAGTGCGGAACACCAGAATCAATGTCGCCACGATTAGGGAAATGACCATCGAGAATTCAAAAAAAGAACTTATCTCAAGATTGTTGAGCAATAGCATTTCATCAAGTTTGATAGCAAATTGCTCGCGGAATTCGTTCTTTTCGTAAAACGCGTCGATGATTTGCTCAAAGTACGGTTTTGCCCAACAGTCATGAGTGCCAACGGGAACAATATAGACATTTGGTGAAACGATCTGTCGCGCACTTGTGCATGAAAGAACAAAAACGGGATATAAATCGTCTGTCATCGCCGGCATGAATCCCAGACTTATTTCTTGTTGTTGAATATCAATCAGGCACTGTGCGAAATCCTCTGATTCACATTGCAAAACAGGTCTGCATAATTGCAGAAAATCTATCAGCATTCTTATTTTCTCCTAATAAAACACAGTTAAACTGTTCTCATTCAAATGTATATTTAATCATCGGCAAATAAAACTCATCAGACAGCAACCGCAATTTTTCTGTCAACGTTCTCTTATATCATAAGCCGAACGAATAATTGCAATTACTCGGTTTAAAATTTCAAGGGAGCATATTAAAATGCCGGCAGTTGACTTCTCCTGTTTTGTCGGTTACATCAACTGCCGGTATTGTGTTATTTTAATTCAGTACCACTCGGTTTATGAACATTAGTATTCATCCTCGTACATTGTAATCATTGCAGAGCAGGTTCATAGCCGTCAACAGTTTGTGGCAATAGATAAACGGACCAACAATGATCAATTCACCCAGCACGTTCCATCCCCAGAATGTACCGGCTCCGAATTTGTAGTTGATGCCTCTTCGCGCCAGTTCTGCGCCGATTCTTTTTGAAATCCTATGACTCCAGACAAGAGGAACAATGCCTAATGTCAGCCACGAAAAGATGAAAAAGACCAAGCAGTAGTGCATAGTTTTTTTGCCATCGTATCTGCTTGCGATTGTGTTAATGTCAGAGCTGATATTTGACATCACCACGATGCCGTAAATACCCAAAGTTATTATTGACAAAAAAATATACTTGAGCAAACTGCGATTTGTTTTTAATTGTCTTGCAGGGCCTGGTGAATTCTGTGTGTCATCAATTTTACATCCGCAGTTTAAGCAAACTGCTGCTCCGTCATTGACTTCTTTTCCACAATGTTTACAATACTTCATGATTTGTCTCCTCGCTAATCTGCATTTTCTGATTCTGTGATTACCGCTGTCGTACTCAGACCGATGATACCGCAGCCGGCACACAAGTGAGTTAATAGGGAACGCCTACTTCTCTTAACAATTGATATTATACATCAAGATGATTTTAAAGTCAATAGGTTAGGATAATATATTCACTTTTATCATTAATTGATTGCACTTGCCATCCAAATTTCTGAATTGCGCCGTTGTCACGGGAAGTGTGCAGAAATTCTCCGCAGCGGATCACGCCTGTGCTGAAATAGCTTAAAGGACTTGTTTCAAACCGTTTCAAGCGGTTTTCGAACATAGAAAAATCCACCGTAATTCGATTAAAATCACGGTGGACATCTGGCAAATAACCTTAACTTTAATAGAATTTCAAGGGGGTGCATTTTCGGCGCAAAAGGGGGTGCAGTAGTTTTCGGAAATGCACCCCCCTCTGTGGAAAAATTTCTCATGGCTGATCTATTCCTTCAAAAACGTGGCCAGAAGCATCCAGGTTTGTTATCAGAAAATTCGTGACTGCTCCACGAAACTCCGCTTCTGCGCCCTTATTTTTCCAAAATGCCCGGTTTGCGTCCTCGATTTTCGGCTGCATCTGCTCGATCTGGTTATCGTCCAACGGAAAACGGACATCACCAAAATCGTCATTCATAATTTTGAGAAGCAAATCGTGATACTTATGTGCACCGATTGTTTGTAAAGCGGCTATGATTTCAAAAAGATGTTCTGAAGCAAGGACCTCCTGCAAATCGTCCATGGCGGACATCCAAAACTCCACGCTAAGGGCGAGCAGCCTTTCACTCTGAGACATAGATTGCTGCAGTTCAAAGAGCTTTTCCCAGTGGAAAGACGGCAGTTGCTCCAAGACGTTACCTTTCTCCATGTAAAACTCGTTGTATGATTCCGTGCGCCACCCTCCGGCTCGCTTTATTACAACGCTATATTCGGATAGCCCGTTATCATATATCACAGCGTTTCGCGAAGACAGAATATCATCCTCAATATAATAAACGCCTGCTTTGGGAACGTTTGCATCCAGTGATTTTCCGTTGCGTATTGTTCCGATGTACTGACCGTTAATGTACATTCGATACGGCAAAAGAGCTCCCGCAAATGTGGATTTCCGATGAATATGGAATCGCACCTCACGCATGAAATCGCACTCCTGTATGTGGATTCAATTATTTACATTGCTAAAAAAAGTCCACCGTAATTCTATCAAAATTACGGTGGACTTATGGTCGGAGTGTAATTATAGGATCTCAGAAAACGCAGATATATCAACAGTTTGCTGGTAGTTGGCAAGAGGTATTCATTCTTTTGAAAAAGCTCTCGATGCCTAAATCTTTATAGGTAATGGGAACCTACTACATTAGGCATAGCTAAATGCTATTATTACTTTCCATGTTGTCCTTTGCGCATCGGTTCGTCTGAATAGCCTGCGATGAAGCACTATGCTGGAACTCTGATTGTTTGACATTAAGTTGTAAAATATTAAATGCTTTTCCGCTTGTTCCGGTATCCGATGTATCAGTATATGTTGAGATGAGATAATCGAGATACTGTTCGGTTGGTTTATTCTCCATTATTTATATCCTCACTTTCTGATAACATATAGTGTGAATAGAAATATTGAGGATTATAAGCACGGTCAAAATAATGCTTTCTTTTTAGCCAAATAAAGCCATCGCATTTCGAGATAATCGCAACATCAATGGGCCCACCAACAGTCCCTATATTATTATCCAATGCAACCTTGCGCCGCAGAGAAGTGATATTAATCATCGATTCTGCTAATAAGGCTAATTCTTCAATGGGGAGCGTTGCTACAGATTGTGTGATAGGGAACAAATACTGTTGTTGGGCTTTTTGAACAATTTGATTAATAACATTTGATGTAATTCTACTAAGTTCCTGCTGAACCAATTGCTTTTTATTCTCTGCAAAAAAAGTATCATCAATGCTATTAACTCCGCTTTGGATTTGTCTTGGAAGTTCTTTGCCGATGTCGTTTATAAAGCTATCATTAATGCCAAATAGAAAAGTCTGCATTACATCTGTTTGTGCTAACGGGGTGATAGTTGACATTTGTTCCTCTGTAATTGCGACATTCTCAATAGTGGTATATCTTATTATATTATTTGCTATTCCAGATATGTGCAAATGCAACATTTGAGGAAATATATTGTTTTCTCCGTAGCCAGCAAAAGCCAATCCAACATAGCCATTACGCATAAAGTCCTTGTTGAATACGGAACATATTTTTTCCACAAGTTCGGCAAGTAAAGGCTCTCCAATCCAAGGAAATTGTACTGATATGTATTGCCTAATTTCCCCGCTATATGTATTCTTAATATAATCATGGAGTTCTAAATTCGGTATCGTAGCCAACTGATCAACAAACATGAGTGTTGCTCTTACAGTTTCAGCCTGTATTTCTTGCAGTTCTTCTGCTGTGAGGTCGCGTTTGATTTCATTTATTTTTCGCTTAATAGAAAGTTGATAATCTCCATTCAAGCCATTTAGCAAATCAACATATACATTTGTAACATATGCTTTCTCGTTAGCCGGGAAACGAAATAGATTAGATTTCAGTATGAGAAACTGCAAAAAATCAGTCACATAGTCGGAGAGATTTGGGAACACTTTGTTTCTTAGCTCTGATTTATACTGCTTAATAATCAATTCCATCGGAATGCCCATCAATTCAGCATTAGAATAAATGATAACTCCAATAGGCGCTACTTTTGAAAGTGCAAAAAGTTTATTTGCAGAATTATGAATAGCTAAATGTTGCCCTATAGTAACTGCACTATCGGCAGCTAAAGCTATGGCGTTTTTGTTCATTATACAAATTCCAGCGCTCATGCTAAATACCCTCCATTATTCTAAGTAGCTACGACTATTATAATTATATCACAACAACTCGACATTTCCCACAATTATTCGAGGTTGTAAATTAAGAATATGTTTAAACTATTGAGAACAACGCCGCCCAACAGGACAACGGGCGGCGTTTTCATATATAAAACCATG